>ENA-UOOI01000481-UOOI01000481.1-fermentation-metagenome-genome-assembly--contig:-NODE-481-length-50619-cov-45.831006_pt1 | contig 50619 bp, 66 predicted proteins | sample MGYA00245779_ERZ724027 | MGnify/ENA primary metagenome ERZ724027 (study PRJEB28704, sample SAMN03018318) | fermentation metagenome | biome: anthropogenic terrestrial biome; feature: soil; material...
ATTTTTCATCCCAACAGGCAATGCCGGCTGCCCGGACATCAACATTTAAAAGGCCGGAAGTTTCCTTCCGGCCATTGGTGAACTTATTTGGCATCCACTTTGGCCATATGGACGATCAGATCCACGACCTTGTTGGAATAGCCCCACTCATTGTCATACCACGCAATCAGTTTGACAAAGTTGGAATTCAATGCAATACCGGCCCCCGCATCAAAGATGGAGGTCCTGGGATCCGTCAGGAAATCGGAAGAAACCACCTGGTCCTCCGTATAACCCAGAATCCCCTTCATTTCATTTTCCGAAGCATGTTTCATGGCAGCTTTGATTTCATCATAGGAAGCAGCCTTTTCCAACCGGCAGGTCAGATCCACAACGGATACATCGACGGTCGGGACGCGGAAGGACATGCCGGTCAGCTTGCCGTTCAGCTCGGGAATAACCTTGCCGACTGCCTTGGCTGCGCCGGTGGAAGACGGAATGATATTGGCAGAAGCGGCACGTCCGCCTCTCCAGTCTTTCTTGGACGGACCATCCACGGTCTTCTGGGTCGCCGTGGTGGAATGTACGGTGGTCATCAGGCCTTCGGCAATGCCGAAATGATCCTGCAAAACCTTTGCCAGAGGCGCCAGGCAGTTTGTGGTGCAGGAAGCGTTGGAAACAACCTTCATGTCACTGGTGTATTTGTCCTGGTTGACCCCCATGACAAACATGGGCGCATCCTTGGAAGGAGCAGAAATAACAACCTTTTTGGCACCGCCCTTGAAGTGGGCAGAAGCCTGCTCGATGGTCTTGAATACGCCGGTGGACTCCACTATGTACTCCGCACCGCATTCACTCCAGGGGATCTCCTCCGGTTTCATGCTTGCATATACACTGACTGCCTGCCCATCCACAACCAATTTGCCATTTTCTGTTTTAATGTCTCCCTTGAACTGGCCATGTACGGTATCATAGCGGAGCATGTACGCCATATAGTCCAAATCGATGAAAGGATCATTAATGCCGACCACTTCAACATCGGGGTTGCCCAGAGAGGCACGGAAAACCAGACGTCCAATCCGACCAAATCCATTAATACCAACTTTCACTTTCATATAATAACCTCCTATCGTTTTGTTACGTTTCCAGTTCTTATTCTATAACACTTTTTCCCGGTTGACAAGTCTGTCCAGGCAAAACTGTGAAAAAAATAACATTCTATCTGCATTTTATTGCGACCTCTGCAGATAAGCGTTGATGAACATGTCCAGATCCCCGTCCATCACTGCCTGGATATTCCCGGTTTCCACATCCGTCCGATGATCCTTGACCATATTGTAAGGATGAAAGACATAGGAACGGATCTGGCTTCCCCACTCGATTTTCTTCAGTTCCCCTTCTATTTCATCCTTTTTCTCCCGGTTTTCCTGCTCCTTCAGTGCCAGCAATTTGCCCCGCAGCATTTTCATGGCGGTTTCCCTGTTCTGAATCTGGGATCGCTCGTTCTGGCAGGTTACCACAATACCGGTAGACAAATGGGTAATCCGGATGGCGGAGGAGGTCTTGTTGACGTGCTGCCCGCCAGCGCCGCTGGAACGGTAGGTATCCACCCTCAGATCCTCCGGTCGGATCTCGATCGTATTGTCATCCTCCAGCTCCGGCATAACATCCACCGACGCAAAGGAGGTGTGGCGCCGGCCGGAGGAATCAAAGGGAGAGATCCGGACCAGCCGATGGACCCCTTTTTCCGCTTTCAGATAGCCATAGGCATTTTCTCCGATCACGTGAAGGGTCGCACTTTTGACACCTGCTTCCTCCCCGGGCAGAAAATCCAGGGTTTTGACCTCATATTCTTTGCTCTCGCACCATCGGGTGTACATCCGGAGAAGCATGGATGTCCAGTCCATGGCTTCCGTTCCGCCGGCACCGGCATGGAGGGATACAATGGCATTGTTGGCATCATAGGGCCCTTTGAGCAGGGCGTTTAGACGCATCTTTTCCACGTCCCTCTCCAATTGCTCCACATTGCCTTGTACTTCCTCCACAACAGAAGAGTCCTCCATCTCCTGGCCCAGGTCAATCAGGACTTCCGTGTCCTCCAGCCTGCTTTTGGTCCGGTTATAGGATTCCAGTTTCCTTTTCAGGGACTTGGTTTCCTGATTTACCTTCTGCGAGCGTTCCAGATCATTCCAGAAATCCGGAACGTTCATCTGTTCTTCCAATTCCTCTATTCTCTGCTGACATCCAGGGATGTCAAAGTGAATCACCTACCTTTAAAAGAGTCTTCCGGACGGACTGCAGATTTTGCTTTGCTTCCTCCAGCTCTATCATATCTTCACACCTTTCCAAATTTTCATACGGCCGGGATTTCCCAATCCGGCCAATCCTTAAAACGCAATCCTTGTTTGCTACAGATTGGCACCGCAGCAATTCTTATATTTCTTCCCGCTTCCACAGGGACAGGGATCATTGCGCCCGATCTTTCTGTTCCGGTTGACTGCCGGCTTTTTTGGCCTGTTCTCCCCATGAGTGGCGGAAATGGGCTCGGCTACCTTTTCCCGTTTTGGAACATTGCTTTGCACCCGGACATGAAACAAAAGGGTCACGACTTCTTCCTGGATGTTCCTGATCATTTCCTCAAACATCTCATAGCCCTCTAATTTATACTCCTGCACAGGATCCCGCTGTCCGTATGCCCGCAGCCCGATCCCCTGCCGCAGCTGGTCCATGGCATCAATGTGGTCCATCCACTTCTGATCCACCACCCTTAAGGTAATCACCCGTTCCACTTCCCGCATCCGCTCGTTTCCGTTGATTTCTTCCTGGCTGCGGTAGACCTTTTCTGCGATTTTCATCAGCTCTTCCTTCGCAGTCGGCCGGGTCAGATCATAGATCCGTTCGTCGTCCGTGCTAAAGGTGCCCGGCGGAATGCAGATCTTTCCAAGATAGGTCAGGAGGCCCTTCCAGTTCCAATCCTCCGGATGGCTCGCATCCCCGGCATAGGTATCGACAGCGGAATCAATCAGGGTCGATACCATATCCATAATGCTGTCCCGCAGATTCTCCCCCTCCAGCACGCTGCGCCGCTGTTTATAAATAATCTCACGCTGTGTGTTCATGACATCGTCATACTGGAGTACATTTCTGCGGATATCAAAGTTATTGCCTTCCACCCGCTTCTGCGCCTGCTCGATCTGTCCGGAAAGGAGCTTGTGCTCGATGGGCTGATCCTCCTCCATTCCCAGGGAAGAAACAATCCCTTTGATCCGATCCGATCCAAACAGCCGCATCAGATCATCTTCCAGGGAAATATAAAACCGCGAGGATCCCGGATCTCCCTGACGGCCGGAACGGCCCCGGAGCTGGTTGTCAATGCGCCGGCTTTCATGCCGCTCCGTACCGATAATGTGCAGACCGCCCAGCTTTACGACCTGTTCCCATTCCTGCCTCGCCTGTGCGTCGTATTTCTGATGGAGGCGGGCGTATTGCTTTCGCGCCTCCAACAGCTCTTCATCGGCTGTCTCATTGAAACCGGTCACTTCGTTGAGCGTTTCATCGGAATAGCCCTGCTGCCTCATTTCCCTCCTGGCCAGCAGCTCAGGGTTCCCACCCAAAATAATATCGGTGCCGCGTCCTGCCATATTGGTGGCGATGGTAACGGCATTATACTTTCCGGCCTGGGCAATGATCTCGGCTTCCTTTTCATGGAACTTCGCATTCAATACCTGATGGGGAATCCCCCGGCGTTTCAGCATATCGCTCAGCATTTCGGAGGTCTCAATGGAAATGGTCCCCACCAGCAGAGGTTGCCCGGTGGCATGCCGCCGGGCAATCTCCTCCACCACTGCATTGAACTTCCCTTTTTCCGTAAGATATACCACATCGTTTAAATCCTCACGGATCATGGGCTTGTTGGTAGGAATGACGACAACATCCAGTCCATAAATGGATTCAAATTCATTCTCTTCGGTCTTTGCCGTACCGGTCATACCGGATAATTTGTGGTACATCCGGAAATAATTCTGAAACGTAATGGTGGCGAGTGTTTTGCTTTCCCGCTGCACCCTTACGTTTTCCTTTGCCTCAATGGCCTGATGCAGGCCGTCACTGTATCGCCTGCCCATCATAAGACGGCCGGTAAATTCATCCACTATGATGATCTGGTCGTCTTTCACCACGTAGTCCCGGTCCCGCTTCATCAGGGCATGGGCCCGCAGCGCCTGATTGATATGGTGGGACAATTCGATATTCTCCGGATCCGCCAGGTTCTCCAAAGAAAAATACTGCTCCGCCTTTTTCAGGCCTTCATCGGTCAGATTGACGGTATTGTCCTTTTCATCCTTTTCATAGTCCTGATCCGGTTTCAGGCGTACAACAAAGCGGTCCACGCGGAAATACATATCCGTGGATTTGTCGCCGGCCCCGGAGATGATTAACGGAGTACGTGCTTCATCAATCAGGATGGAATCCACTTCGTCCACAATGGCGAAGTTCAGTTCCCTCTGAACCATATCCTCCTTGTAAATGACCATATTGTCTCTCAGATAATCAAATCCGAACTCATTGTTGGTACCATAGGTAATGTCTGCGCCATAGCTCAGCCGCCGCTCCGCCGGCTCCATATCGTGTACAATCAGCCCTACGGAAAGGCCGAGGAACCGATGGATCTTGCCCATCCATTCACTGTCCCTGCGCGCCAGATAATCGTTGACCGTAACAATATGAACCCCTTTGCCGGTCAGGGCGTTCAGGTAAGCAGGCAGGGTCGACGCCAGGGTCTTCCCTTCCCCGGTCTTCATCTCCGCGATGCGCCCCTGATGCAGAACGATCCCGCCGATCATCTGCACATTGAAATGGCGCTGGCTGATGACCCGGACCGCAGCCTCCCTTACCACGGCATAAGCCTCGGGAAGCAGGTCGTCCAGGGACTCCCCGGCGCCATATCGGTTTTTGAACTCCATTGTCTTGCCCTTCAGCTGCTGATCGCTCAGCGCCTTCATGGAAGGCTCAAGAGATTCTATTTTATCAACGGTCTTCATCAACCGCTTTATTTCACGGTCATTGCTGTTTGTCAACAGCTTTTTGAACAGATTCGCCACTATTTCTCCACCTCTGCTTCCGCTCTCATTCTTTTATTTTAACATGGAAACGGAAAGGATACAAGGATTCGCAAAAAAGTTCGAAAATCCTGAAAGCAAAGAGGCAAAGAAATCCCTGAATCAATCATATTCCGGCTCAATCAGTCCGTATCTTCCATCCCGCCTTCTGTACACCACATTGGTTTCCCCGCTCTCCGCATTGGTAAACACAAAAAAGCTGTGGCCCAGCAAGTCCATCTGCATGAGGGCTTCCTCCACCGTCATGGGCTTGACGGCAAAACGCTTGGTGCGGACAACCTTGAGCTCCCTGGCACCGTCTTCAAACAGGGGCTCATCACTGAACAGCGGCTTTTCGTCCCTGAAAGCCCCCTTGCGGAAGCTCCGCTCCAACTTCGTCCGGTAACGGTGAATCTGATGTTCCAGTTTGTCCAGAACCTTATCGATGGATGCGTACATATCATCAGTGGATTCCTCTGCACGGAACAGCATCCCCTTGTGCGGAATGGTAACTTCCACAATATGCCGGCTTTTTTCAACCGACAAAGTGACCTGCACTTCCGTTTCCGGCTCAAAATAGCGCTCCAGTTTCCTGACCTTTTTGTTAATCTGATTCCTTAGTGCGTCCGTGATCTCAAGATTTTTCCCACTTATAATGATCTTCATGGTGGTCAGCTCCTTTCATCCATTGTAGGTATCTATTCGCCGTCAACGGAAAAATTCCTGTTTCACAGGAGGAAGCCGGCATTCTTCCGTTATTTTATTTTTACCCCGTTTGAAGATTCCCAAACAATTCTATGGTGTATATCATTGCGGAATGACTTATCCTGTCGGTTTTGCTGTTCTTTTGTCAAGTTCTCACTAGTTTTGCGGAAAACGACACATCCATATGAAAATATGTCAAACTATAGGCAGAAAGGAGGAGATCAATTGGAATTGAAGGAATTGGAAATCCGGATCCAGCAAAAACAACAGGAGCTGAATCAGCTGATTTTACTCAATAAGGAAGACCTGAGTTCCAACGAAATCCTCAGACTGAGCAACGAGCTGGATGATCTCATTTCTGCCTACATCGATCTCTCCGGGAAGGGAACCGAGCCATAACGCCTGTCCGGCACTGCGTTTTTCATCACGAAGACACGGCATAGAATCTTATCTTTGTCTTTTCATTCAACGGATCAAATTCCTTCTGTAACAGAACCTTCTGTTCTGTCACTTGCCACCGATAACCGGATTTCTTCAGCTTCATGCGGGTATACAGGGTTTTTGAGCCGTCCGTATGCATCAGATATACAAACAGCCCCCCATCCTCCGTGGGAAACGTCTTTTCACTGAGGGAGAGATCACAATGCTTTCCCGGAAAGTACGCGGACTTCAGGTCGTCTTCGGACAGGACCTTCAAGCTGGAAGTGCCCAGGCCTTCCTTCCTCATTTTTTTTGGATAGGCATAGAGATCCAAATCCCCTTTCAGGCAACGGTTCCACAGCTGACCTGCCTGTTCCGCCACCAGGGGAGCCTGATATCCGACAGTAAAACGATAATGGCCATATACTGCCCCAAAAAGCAGTACCGTTATGACCACAGTGGACAGAATGCGGCAGACCGCCGGCCTTTTCCTGCTTTTTCCTATACGGAAAAAGCTTTTCAGAAGATAGGATAACCATGGCAAAAAGATCAGAATTCCAATCCCGGTATAAACAATTCGAGCTGCTTTCATAATGCGCCTCCTACAGCACTCCTACAGCACCTTGCTCAGAAAAGATCTGGTGCGTTCACATACAGGATGATTGAAAAGGACATCGGGGGTATTTTCTTCTGCAATAATTCCTCCATCCATAAACAGAATCCGATCTCCCATTTCCCGGGCAAAGGCCATTTCATGGGTTACCACCACCATGGTCATTCCTTCCAGTACCAGCTGTTTCATCACGGCCAGCACCTCGCCCACCATCTCCGGATCCAGGGCAGAAGTCGGCTCATCAAAAAGCATGAGCTCAGGATCCATGGCCAGCGCCCTTGCAATGGCAACCCGCTGCTTTTGTCCTCCGGAAAGCTGGTTGGGGTAGGCATCTATTTTATCCGACAGTCCCACCTTGTGAAGAAGTTCCACCGCCCTGGCCTTTGCCTGCCCGCGATCCATTCCCTTTGCCCGGACCGGCCCGATGGTAATATTATCCAGTACTGTCATATGGGGAAACAGGTTAAACTGCTGAAATACCATTCCCACCTTTTGCCGCAGCTTGTTGATGTCTTTTTTTTGCTCCGTAAGAGAAACTCCGTCAATGAAAACCTCTCCGGAAGTGGGTTCCTCCAGCATGTTCAGGCATCTTAGAAACGTGCTTTTCCCGGATCCGCTGGGCCCGATGATGCAAACGACTTCTCCCCTGCGGATTTCATTGGTAATGCCCTTCAGTACGGAAAGGTTCCCGAAAGATTTATAAAGATCCACGACCTTAATCACTTTTCCTCATACTCCTTTCCGCATGGTTCAGAATCATGGTCATACATACGGTAATATACAAATAGATTACCGCAATGACCAGATAAGGCGTGTAATTTGAAAAAGTACGGCTGCGGACAATCTCCGCGCCGCGCATCAGATCATCCAGTCCAATGAAACCGGCAATGGCCGTTTCCTTCCACAAGGCAATGACTTCATTGCCCATACCGGGCAGAATGTTTTTGATCGCCTGGGGAATCACAATATAACGCATCCCCTGATAGTAGGACAAGCCGATGGAACGGGCAGCTTCCATCTGTCCCCTGTCCACAGCCTGTATCCCGGCACGGATCAGTTCCGCCACATAGGCACCGCTGTTCATGCCAAATGCAATGGAAGCCACGGTGACCTTCGGCATACTGGTGGTGGCAAATACGGCAAAATAGATGATCAACAGCTGCACCACAACCGGTGTTCCCCGGATCATATCAACGTACTTTCCCGCAGCCCCACTCAGCAACCTGTTGTTGGTCAGCCTGGCCACTGCGATCAGCAGTCCAATGACACTGCCGATCACCGCTGCAAACAATGTCAGCTGCACGGATATGCCCAGGCCTTTGACAAACAGCATATAGCGATTCTCCCGGATCAGATTGGCATAAATCTCATCGGACAGCATGGAAACGATGTCTCCAGCATACTTCATTCCCCTCACCATCTTTCCTTTCCCGCATTTTCCCTATTTATTGAAGAAAGGAATATTCCTTGACCCATTCATCAATCTTACCATCGGACTGGAGCTCACGGAGTACTTCGTTTATCACCTTTTGAAGGTTCTTATCGCTCTTGCGGACCGCCATGGCATACTCTTCGTCGTCTGCTGCCTTTTCGTCCAGGACAGCCAATCCGGGATTCTGTCCGGCGATCATCTGAGCAGGCAGGTTGTCAATCAGCACCGCATCCAGCCGGCCGTTCTTCAGATCAATGGCTGCTTCCGGGCCGTTATCAAACCGGACAACGTTTTTCGTATAATTCTCTTCCGCCACAATTGCCCCGGTCGTGCCCTTCTGTACACCAATGGCCTTGTCTTTCAGATCCTTCGTTCCTTTGATCTTCGTGTCGCCTTCCCGGACAATGATCTTCTGTACCGCCTTGAAGTATTTGTCCGTAAACAGGACCTGCTCCTCCCGATCCGGCCGCACGGTAAGACCGGCAGCAACAAAATCAACCTTCTTTGCATTCAGGGCGTTGATCAGTCCTTCAAAGTCCATATCCTCCACTTTCAGCTTCACGCCCAGTTTATCCGCAATCTTTGCCGCGATTTCCGCATCCGCGCCGATGACCTCGTCTCCCTTTCGCATCTCAAAGGGCGGAAAGGCCGCGTTGGTGCCCCAGACAATCTCACCCTTCTTTTTGATCTTTTTCATGGTATCAACCGTTGTGCTGCTGCCGCAGCCGATCATTGAAATTGTCATTGATGATAGCAGGAACAGGACGACCATCCATCTTGATTTTTTCATATCTCTTTCTCCCTTCCCTTTAAAGCTTCTTTTTGCCGCCTCCCAATGTCAGGTCTATTATAAACTAATATTTATAATATTTCAATGCATAATTATAAATAAATCTCTTTTACAGTTTTTTTATGGTCCGGTCACCATGATGGAATTCTTTCACGGATGTGGGTTTGTGGACAGTTATGCTGTGGACAATGTGGATAAAGCTGTGTATAACCTGCTATAATGGCCTTTTCTATGTGGATAACTGGAAAAACCCCATAGGAACAGATATTCTGACAACAAAGTATCCCTCTGGATTCGATGGAAACTCTGGGTATTTATAGAATCCGACAAATTGAAATGGCATAAAAAATGCAAATGTCAAACGATTCCCAATGCTCTGGAATGTGCAGGCAAATAAAAAAACCCCGGAACAAACGTCCGGGGCGATTTGACCAATGCTCTCATGTTGACATAAGGTATCCTTGGCTCGGGGATTACCTTCTCCTGGCCTGATAACAAGCGTTGCAGTAGATTGGTCTGTCATTTCTGGGTTCAAAGGGTACCTGGGTCGGAGCTCCGCACTCTGCACAAATTGCATCGTACATCTGTCGGTTGCCGCCGTTGGACCTTTTGGCCTTGCGTTCATCGCGGCAACTCTTGCAGCGGGCCGGCTCATTCTGGAAACCCTTTTCTGCATAGAATTCCTGCTCACCGGCGGTAAATACAAACTCCTGGCCGCATTCCTTGCAGACTAACGTTTTGTCTTCGAACATGGATTAAATCCCCTCGCTTTATATAAGATATGACTGCTCTGATCTTAGCTGACCTGGTCTTTGCCCCCACACCCGCCGTCAGGAAGTCTCGCTCAGGGAATAACCCTCCCACTACTGCTTCTCTCTATACTTTTGAAGAGAACTTTCAGGACAGTGCCAAATTCGGAACCTGCGTCTGCTCCATGAATCGTAAGAATGAACCATGAGGACAGGAAACCAATGTTCGAAAACTGGAAACCACCGTGAATATCTGTCAACAAAACTATAGGCCGGACTTGCCTCTAAGCCGCACCATGATCATCGAAATTTTTTCGACTTACGTGGATCGTTTCGCCTGCGACTGGCATCGATTTTCAACCACAGACCTAAGAAAAGAACTCCGATTTCATTATAACCCTATAATTGGCAGATAGCAATAGTTATAGCACAAATAACAAAATTAAAATACATTTTAATTTATATATACCAACGGACCTGGACAGTGCTGCCTGCCGACAATGGCAATGCTGCTGTTTTCATACATTTCGTCCCGTGGCAATGGTGAGCACGTGGATTCCTTTGGCTCCGGCCTGCCGAAGGACACGGCTGCAGCTGTCCGCCGTGGCTCCCGTGGTGTACACATCGTCGATCAGCAGGATGTTCCTGCCCCGGATGGGTCCCGGGTTCTTCACGATAAAGGCGTTCTTCAGATTATCTGCTCTTTGCTGCCGGTTGAATCCGGTCTGGGTTTTTGTATCGACATTGCGGATCAGCACCTGGTCCATGCAGGGAATGCCAAGATGCCCGGAAATGGAGTCCCCCAGCAGGGCCGACTGGTTGAAGCCCCGGGATCGCAGCCTGTTTTTGTGCAGCGGTACCGGAACAATTTCATCCGTTTGCCAGCCGGACTCCTGCAGCAACTCCGACAGAAAGAAACCAAAAGTCCGGCTCAGGCTGAACTCTTTCCCATATTTATATCGATGAATCAGTTCCCTTATCGACAGGGAGAATTCAAATACCGAAAGGGCCTGATCAAAATCATGAGGATACCTCCGGCAGTCCGGACAATATCTCCGCTCCGTCTCCTCCGTCCTATCCGTTTCCTCCAGGGGCTTCCCACAGACCGAACACCTCGGTTCCCGGATGAAGGGCAAAAATTCCAGACAGCTGCTGCAGATCCCCTGGACAGCATCCTTTTCCAGAGGCTGCCCGCAGAGAATGCAGTCCATCCGGGGATAAATCATATCCAGCACAGCGTCCAGCAGCGGTCTCCAGTTCATGCGATTTTGCATCCGCTTTACAGGCTGCGTCCAGCAGCGGCCTTCAGTTCATGCGCTTTTGCATCCGCTTTGCAGGCTGGGCAGATGCCTTTCCCCTCCCTTTTCGTAAAATAAAAAACCAACTCAAACTACCATCATCAAAGGTTCTTCATCCCGTATGCCACCTTCAGGCGTTCCGCCAGACCGGAGTACCTCCTGGCAATGTGATTGTTTGCCACCATCCGCCCGATGATTTTTTCCTTTCCAACCAGCACAACCATCTTCCTGGCCCGCGTCACTCCGGTGTAAAGAAGGTTGCGGGTCATCAGCATGGGCGGGCCGGATACAAGGGGAATCACAATTATGGGAAATTCACTTCCCTGACTCTTGTGAATGGTAATGGCATAGGCCAGCTCCAGCTCATCCAGCTGGGAAAAGTCATACACCACGGTCCTTTCATCATCAAAGAGTACGGTCAGGGTCTGTTCCTCCCCGTCAATATCCTGAACAAAGCCCATATCGCCGTTGAACACGCCCTCCCCTTCCACAGTGTCTTCTTTCCCGACCGACACCGGTTTGGACCAGGAAAGCTGATAATTGTTTTTGATCTGCATGACCTTGTCTCCCTGACGGAATATCGTTTCCCGGTAACGTTTCTCTTTCCTGAAGGATGCGGGAGGATTCAATACGCTCTGCAGCTCCGTATTGAGATGATTCACACCGACCATTCCCTTCCGCATGGGCGCCAGGATCTGGATATCCTTCAGGGGATCATAATCCCCATAGCCGGGCAGCCTGCGGGTCAGCAAGTCGATCAGGGTCGTCAAGACCTCTTCCGCATTCTCCCTGCGGTCCAAAAAGAAGTCCTTGTTTTTTACATTGAGTATTGGCAATTCCCCGTGATTGATCCGATGGGCATTCAGAACGATCATGCTTTCCCGTGCCTGGCGAAAGATCTCGGTCAGCTGGACGACACAGACGATTCCGCTCTGGATGATGTCCTTCAGAACGCTGCCGGGCCCCACGGAGGGAAGCTGGTCCACATCTCCGACCAGAACCAGACGGGTCCCCGGACGAAGCGCTTTCAGAAAATGGTAGAATAGCAGGATATCCACCATGGACATCTCATCAATGATCACTGCGTCGGTTTTCAAGGGGTTGTCCTCATTCCGCTGAAAGTGGTCCCCTTCCTCATCCCGGGAACCGTATTCCAATAGCCGATGCAGGGTCCTGGCCTCCCGACCGGATGCTTCCGTCATTCTTTTTGCTGCCCGGCCGGTGGGGGCAGCCAGTTCCACCGAAAGGCCCTCCTGCTTCAGGAGCTCAATGATGCAGTTGATGGTGGTGGTTTTCCCGGTACCGGGCCCGCCGGTTATGACCACCACTCCGTTTTGCATGGCCTGGACAACCGCTTCCTTCTGCCGGCCGGCCAGGCGGATATCGTGCTTTTTTTCAAAACGGCGGATTTTTTCCTCCATGTCCCGGACCGGGTCGGAAATCTCCTCCGAGGATAAATCCCGGAGCATTTTGGCCGTTCCGGCTTCTGCCTGAAAGAAAGCGGAAAGGTAAACGGCAGTATGGTCCTCCCTTTCTTCCATTACAATCCCCTGGGACAAGGCCAGGGACATCAGGGCATTGTCCACAAGAGTCTCCTCCACGGACAGAAGCCGACAGGCTTTTTCCATCAGTTCTCCCTTTGGCAGATAGGTATGCCCGTTATCAGCGGCCCGGGACAGGACATATTTTGTCCCGGCCGTAACGCGGTAGGGAGAATGCATATCAATCCCCATGCTCACAGCGATCCGGTCCGCTGTCTTAAAGCCGATCCCCGTCACATCCTCCGCCAGACGATAGGGATTCTCCCGCACCAGGTTCATGGTTCTTTTGCCGTATGCCTTGTAGATCTTCATGGCATAGGTGGTGGTAATCCCATAGGACTGCAGAAAAATCATCACTTCACGGATTTCCTTCTGCTCCGAAAAGGAAGAAGCAATCATTTCCGCCCTGGTGCTGCCGATGCCCTCCACCTCTTTCAGCCGTCCGGGGTTGAACTGAATGATGTCCAGTACATCCAGCCCGAAAGTCTCCACCAGCTTCCGGGCAGTGGAAGGCCCGACTCCCTTGATCAGTCCGGAAGCCAGGTAATTTTCCATACCCACAAGATTGGAAGGTGCCACACTGCTGTAGGTTTCCATCTTCAGCTGCCGTCCATACTCCGGATGAGTCGTCCATTCCCCCTCCAGCCGGACCCGTTCCCCCGGATTGATAAAGGGAAAGTTTCCCACTGCGGTGACTTCCAGATTGGTGCTCTCTTCCCGCAACTCCACGACGGAAAAACCGTTGTCTTCATTGCGGAAGACAATATCCTCTATAATACCGATTACCTGTTCCATTCTTTTCACCTTGGTTTGCCGTTGGGAAACCCGATAGCCCATGACCGGTGATTCCCCGATTGTCTTCCCAATGAATATGGTACCGGAAAAGTAAGGAAATTACAAGCTTTTAAAGCAAACTTCGAAGATACCCGGGCAAATCCTCCGGCTTGATCAGTTTGACCACGGAATAATCCCGCGACAGGCTTTCCATGATCTTTGGCGTCCTGTCACAGGATCCCAGATCAATCAATACAATCTGCAGCAGCTTTTCCTCCGTGGAATCCAGTCCGGCGTTCAGAAGCAAACCACGGACCATTCCCTCAATGGCATCTTCCTGATTTCTTGCAGAAATCACCAGGGTATAGACTTCGTTTTTCTTTTTCCGGATTCTATCCAGACTGATAAAAACCAGAAACAGAAAATACAGGAATCCAAATATGGCGAAGATCCATAATGGAATCACTATGTAAGGTTCTATATACATAAAAGACCCTCCTGTCTTACCGCATACTACCTTTCCATTGGATAATATATGGTATGCAGACAGGAGGATCCCGGTGACTTTGCCTATTTCACGAAGGCTTTTTGTTTTTCAAATGCCTGTTTGCGAAGCGTATCCGCCAGATCCGTTTTCTCCCACGGAAGATCCAGATCCGGTCGCCCAAAATGTCCGTAAGCTGCTACCTGCCGGTAGATCGGTCTTCTCAGGTCCAGACTTTTGATAATGGAAGACGGACGCAGATCAAAGTTTTTATTGATCAGTTCCACAATCTGCTCCTCCGGTATGCGATGTGTCCCGAAGGTGTTCACCGCAACGGAAACCGGCTTTGCAACCCCGATGGCATAGGCCAGCTCAATCTCGCACTGATCCGCGATATCCGCCGCCACGATATTCTTGGCAAGGTAACGCGCCGCATAGGTTGCGGAACGATCCATCTTGGTCGGATCCTTTCCGGAAAAAGAGCCGCCGCCATGCCGTGCATAGCCGCCGTAAGTATCCACAATGATCTTCCTGCCGGTCAGACCAGAGTCCCCCTGGGGACCACCCACGGCAAAACGTCCGGTGGGATTGACCAGATACTTTGTGTTTTCGTCCAGAAGCTCCGCAGGAAGAACCGGCTTGATGACCCATTCAATGATATCTTTTTCAATGGTGTCATGATCCACCTTCGGACTGTGCTGTGTGGAAACAACCACGGTATCCACCCGAACGGGCACATCCTCTTCGTATTCCACCGTAACCTGGGCCTTTCCGTCCGGCCGCAGATAATCCAGCTTCCCCTGCTTCCGCACGTCTGCCAGCCTCCTGGTCAGCTTATGTGCCAGGGCAATGGGCATCGGCATCAGCTCCGGCGTTTCCCTGCAGGCATATCCGAACATCATGCCCTGATCCCCGGCGCCGATTTCCGTCCCGTCCTCCGAACCGCCTGTTTTTGCCTCCAGGGCTTTGTCGACCCCCAGAGCGATATCGGGAGACTGCTCGTGAATGGAAGTAAGGACCGCACAGGTATCCGCGTCAAATCCATACTTTGCCCTGGTATAGCCGATGTCCCGGATGGTATCCCGCGCAATTTTCGGAATATCCACATAGCAGCTTGTGGAGATCTCCCCCATAACCAGAACCATCCCGGTGGTAACTGCCGTCTCACAGGCGACTCTCCCATTGGGGTCCTGTTCCAGAATGGCATCCAGAACCGCGTCCGCGATCTGATCACAGATCTTGTCCGGATGTCCTTCCGTAACGGATTCGGAAGTAAACAGTTTTTTGTTCATAATTTTCCTCCCAGCATTTGGGCAATACATGCCCCGTTAATGTGCAAAAAATAAAGATAGCCTCTATCCCTGCCCTTCCCCAAAGGGACGAATGTTCGCATTAAAAAAGCCCATCCGAAAGATGGGTTCCTGTCTTGTCCTCATCTTTCAAGATATAAATATCTTGCGGGAATTGGCACCGGGCTTGAATCATCAAGCGGTTGCCGGGTTTCATCGGGCCCATCCCTCCACCTCTCTGGATAAGGTATCAATATTCTGCTATGCTTGTATTCTATCACAGCAAAAAAATTTGTCAAATAAAATTCAATCAATCAGCTTCCCGTTGATTTGTAGTGATGAACCCCAAACTTCCATAGGCACAGACATGGAATCAGAAACAATATGGCCAATAAGGGAAGAAAAGGATACCACCAGGAACTGTTTTTCTCCAGGATGTAACAGATGGGATAATACTGTATCAAGGCATAGGGGATGACAAAGGTACAAAATTGCAGTACCCGTTTCCCATAGATGCTGATGGGATATTTCCCGTATTCCCTGGCGCCGTCGGTCAGTATGTTCATGAATTCCAATCCTTCCAGGGTAAAGAAACAGATCGCGGCATAAATCAGAAACAGCCCGGAAAATACCGCAGTTCCTCCAATGAGCATAAAAAGAACGGTAACTGCCTTGTCCCATGACCACAACACATGACTTTTCATGATTCCGTAAACAAACAGAACGGCAGCCTGAAGAAATCTTCCGATTCTGGTGAGTTCAATCCTGCTGCCCAGTACCTGCAGGATTTCATTTCTGGGCCGCACCATGATCCGGTCAAACTCCCCGTTGCTGATGATCCCTGAAAAGGTGTCAAATCCCCTGAAAAATGCCTCTGCCAGGGAAAACTCCATCAGAGTGATCGAAAAGCAGAGCAGGACTTCACTGTAGGTGAATCCCTCCACTGCATGAAACCGCTGAAACATAAAGTAGATGCCAAGAAAGACATTGAAAGAGGTAAGGAACTGTCCGATTGTTGTCAGAAGAAAAGAAGTCTTATACTGCATTGCGCTCTTTACCTGTATCAGAAAATACCTTTTATAAAGACGTAAACCACCCATTGTCATCCTCCCTGTAATGTAACTTTTTTGGATGCCCTGCTCATCAGGATCACTCCCGTGCCAACCAGCACCACAAGCCAGAAGGCCTGCAGGGAAAGCGCACGGATTGCTTCGTTTCCTGAAATATCCCCGCTGTAGATCCTTAGAGGCACATTCTGCATGGCTGCAAAAGGAAGGATTTCCAGGACTCCCTGTAACCCTTTGGGGAAAAATGGTATTGGCAGAATGGAACCGGACAGGATTTCCAACGCAGACAATGCCACCATACGGATTCCTGCCGGCGATATTGTAAAGAATGTCAGACTGTAAATCAGCATGGTAAATGCCACCGTGACGAAGAGTCCCAATACCATCCCCAGCAGGAACAACATACCGGCGGCAGGGCTTGGCGGAAGGGCAATCCCATAAGGCGAAGGCAGAAACGCGGCCATCAGCAAAATCGGAAAACAACGCAGCACAGCTCTTGAGAGCCGATATGCCAGGGATCGGACAAACAGCATCCGGTAAAGGCCGATGGGCCTGCACAGTTCATAGACGATATTTCCGCTTTGAATGCTCGCAAAGATTTCATTTTCCATCACCCATCCCATAAAAAGCGCCAAAAAAGCCTGCTGAAGCCATATATATGCACTGGTGGATTCCAGACTCATCGGAAACGCCAAAGGGTCGGCCCGGTAAAAGGCGCGGAACATCAGAATCTCCAGGCCTCCCCAAAAAGCCTGTGTAGCAATGCCCGCAAGGGCTGCCGCCCGGTATTGGAGCCCCATGGAAAACCGGAGCCGGAAAAAGGAAAAATATTTTTTCATTCCATCTGCTCCCCTATATTCCGTAGTTACGGTAAAGATCCGCCATGGCCTGCTCCATGTTCCCATGGGATCCCGGAATGTCATCCAGGGTTCCATCCAGAAGAATCTTCCCTTTGCCGATCAAAATGATCCTTTTCGTCAGTGCTTCGATATCCTGCATATCATGTGTGGTCAGAATCACAGTGGTATGATGAAGCTGATTGCGTCTCAGAATGAACTTCCGGACAGCCAGTTTCGAAACGGCATCCAGTCCAATGGTCGGTTCGTCCAGAAACAATATTCTCGGATTATGCAGAAGGGAAGCCGCAATTTCACACCGCATCCGCTGCCCCAGAGACAGCTGCCTTACAGGTGTTTTCAAAAGCTCCGACAGGTTCAACAGATCCGTAAGTTCTTCCAGATTTTCCTGATAGATGGCTTCCGGAACTCCATAGATATCCCTGAGAAGCTCATAGGAATCCATCACCGGGACATCCCACCACAATTGCGTGCGCTGCCCGAAAACAACCCCGATCTCCCGGACATGGGAAATACGGTCCTGCCATGGAACCCGGCCATTGATGATGCAGCTTCCGCCGTCCGGGACAAGGATACCACTCAGGATCTTGATCGTAGAGGATTTCCCGGCGCCATTTGGCCCGATATATCCGACCATCTCCCCTTCCTGAATGGAAAAGGAGACGTCGTCCAGTGCCCTGATCTCTTCATAATCTTTATGAAAAAGCGAATGGAGTGCCTGCCCGAAACCGGCGCCGCGCCTGGCGACATAAAAGGTTTTACATAGATGCTGCACTTCAATCATGATTTTAGCCCTCCCCAAAAACCTGTTAACCTGTTCCAATACAATACGAGTGTATAAATTTTTCATATTACGAAAAACGGATAAAAAAATGGAAAATGCAAAGGAAAAAGCCGGCTGCTCATTCAACCGACTTCTATTAAATAACCAATCTTCTATTAAATAACCAATATGGTGGAGGAGGGTGGATTCGAACCACCGAAAGCTCAGCTAACAGATTTACAGTCTGCCCCCTTTAGCCACTCGGGAACTCCTCCGCAACAGTCCACCCTTCCTGCTTACTCGCAGCAGGGCCAACCTCTTGACAATATGTAATTATAACGGAAGGCCGTCACAAAGTCAACCCAAAAATAATTTTTTTTGGATCCCCTGTTGATAAAAAGTGAGATGCGTGGATATAATAGGTATTATGAATTCTAGGTGAAGTGTCATCATAAGAATTACCATTTTTTTCTGCCGTGGGAGCCGCTTCCGGCGGTATGGAAATACATGAGGAGTGGATGGAATGGAAGATTACCATGTCAGGGACTTTTTGGGGAAACATATACATTTTATCGGTATTGGCGGAATCAGCATGAGCGGGCTGGCAGAAATACTGCATGAGAAAGGCTGCCATGTGTCCGGCTCGGACCTTCGGATGTCTCCCCTTACAAAGCGCCTTTCCAACAATGGCATTACTGTTTTCAAAGGACATGACGGCAAAAATATCGAAGGCGCTGATTTAATTATATATACTGCAGCAATCCATGAAGACAATCCGGAGCTGACAGAAGCAAAAAAAAGGAACATACCCTGTATGGACCGGGCAACCCTGCTGGGGCAGATCATGGAAACCTATCCATTTGCCATCGGTGTATCCGGCACCCATGGAAAAACGACGACGACCTCCATGCTATCCATGATTATGAACCGATCCGGCCTGGATCCCACCATCCTGGTCGGAGGAGAACTGGATGAAATAGGCGGGAATGTACGGGCCGGCCACAGCAAATACTTTATTACCGAGGCCTGTGAATATGTGGACAGTTTCCTGAAATTTCATCCGGATATGGCATTGATTCTGAACATTGACCGGGATCATCTGGATTATTTCAGGGATATCGATCAGATTTACGATTCCTTTGTCAAATATGCCGCACTCGTCCCCAGCACAGGTTATGTCATCGGCTGCGGCGATGACCCTCTGGTGTCCAGATTAATGGATCAGGCAGACTGTCATACTGTTTCCTATGGAATCGATCATCCTGCCGACTGGAGCGCAAAGGAGATTTCCTATGATCAGAAGGGCTGTGCACGCTTCGTGGCTGTAAAAAATGGAAAGACATTCGAAACCTTCGGATTGAAAGTGCCTGGCAGGCACAATATCTACAACGCTCTGGCTTCCATTGCCGCAGCAGATGTGATGGGCATCCCGGCGGACCGTATCAAAAATGCCGTGTCCCTTTACCATGGTGCCCACAGAAGATTTGAAATCAAAGGAAAGACGGAAAACGGGGCAACCATTGTGGACGATTATGCGCATCATCCCACGGAAATCAAAGCAACGATCCAGGCAGCCCTTCATTATCCCCATAATCGATTATGGTGCATCTTTCAGCCCCATACCTACACCAGAACGAAAAAGCTCTTCCGGGAATTTACAGAAGCCTTTCGGGGAGTGGATACCCTGATCCTTGCTGATATCTATGCTGCAAGGGAAAAGGATACCGGCGAGATCAGTTCCAGGATGCTGGCGGAAGCAATCTCCAAAAAAGGTCAGGACTGCACCTATCTTCCTGATTTTAAGGAAATTGAAGATACGATCCGGAAACACGCCCGGCCCGGTGATCTGATCCTTACCATGGGAGCCGGCGATATCAATCAGGTGGGGGACGATTTGAAAAGCAGTGAAAAATGATTTGTCACCGTTTTCAAAGGCCCCACATACTATGGAATCGTAAATCAATATCACGGAAATGAGGTGCGATCCATGGATGATGTGAAGGGATTTGGCAGCGACAATGGAAATGGAATTCTCGGCGGCTTCGGTGGTGGTGGAAGTATCCTTACAATAATTATTATATTGTTTGTAGTTATGCTGCTATTTGGAGGAGGAAGGGGTGGCGTACGCCCTTATGAAGAGGAGTAGCATACCTGCAAACCAAGGGCTGTAAAAGCCCTTTTTTTAAATCCTGTTTTTAAATTTTACCAGTTATATTTCCGTGCATTCTGCAAATGATATTTTCAGAGGAGGGATAAATGTGAAAAACGTTATGTCTTTCTGCCTTGCTCTGTTGATATCACTGTTACCCGGACTAAGCCTGGCTCAGAGCGAAACCAATGAAGATGTTGCTCCATTGATTGAGAAACTGTCCCGGGAAACCGGTTGAAAGGCACAGGATATCCTTTTGCTGGCCCGTGTCGTTTCAGGAGAAGCCAGAGGAGAAGACTACATCGGTAAAGTGGCGGTAGCTGCCGTTGTTTTGAACCGCATGAAGTCCCCGCGTTTTCCCAATACCCTTAAGGAGGTTATTTATCAGAATCATGCATTTACCTGTATGGAGGATGGTCAGGTCCAACTGAAACCGGATCCGGAATCCTGTCAGGCTGCCTCCGATGCCATATTGGGAAACGATCCGACCGGAGGGTGTCTGTTTTATATGAACCCCAGAACAGCAACCTCCCGATGGATGGCTAAACGGATATCCGCGGATGCCGCAACGGTGATTGGGAACCATATTTTTGCCCGATAAAGCTAAACAAAAAGCCGTATCCATGGATACGGCTTTTTTTACAGGAAGTTCAAATGTATTCAAATATATTTCAAAAACCTGTTCCTGACATAGGCTTACAAGGAGTGGAGGAGCTCCATCAGGAGCAATGGCAGTATTGCCACAGCGACAAAACCAATTGACAGAAATGCTGCGGTAATCCCCCGGCCAACATCAGACGACTTCAAAAATTTTTTCATGGCTGCTTCCTCCTGGTTCTCTTTTTCTTCTATAACTATGATACCCTATATTTGTTAAAAAAGTTTTACGGAATTTTTGTCTAATCAATAAAACCTTGTGACATCCTATTCATAATCAGGGAATTCATAATCAGGGAAAAAAAGAGGAAAGGCTCCGCACCGGGAGTCTACAGCAGCTACAGCATCCGATGGGCGATTCTTTCCACCTCCCGGTATACCTTGTCCAGATCAATGGTGGTCAGATTCCGATCCTTCATTACCATCTGTCCGTCAATCATCACGGTGTTCACATCTGCAGAATCCCCGCTGTATACCAGATGAACCACCGGATCCTCCCTTGGAAAGTAATGGGGCTTTTTAAAATCGATCAGCTGGATATCCGCTTTCTTCCCGGGCTCCAGACTACCAATTTCCTTCTCCAGCATCAATGCCTTTGCGCCCTGGATGGTCGCCATTTCCATGGCTTTTTGGGCAGGCAGTGCTTTCGCGTCTCCACTGTGGCCCTTGGCAATCAGGGAAGCAAGGGACATTTCCTTCCATATGCTCAGATTGTTGTTGCTGGCGGCGCCGTCTGTCCCCAGTGCCACGGTCATCCCGCGGTCCAGAAAATCATCTACCGGCGCAAAGCCGCTTGCTAGCTTCATATTGCTGGAGGGGCAATGCACCACTTTCACCTGATGCGCATCCAGCAGATCCATATCCTCATGCGTCAGATGAACGCAATGGGCCGCCGTAACCGGAAGTTCCAACAAGCCCACGTCATGCAGGAGCTTCACCGGTGTTTTGCCATATTCCCGGACACAGTCCGCCACTTCCTTTTCCGTCTCGCACAGGTGAATATGAATCCCAACTTGATATTTTTCTGCCAGCTGCCGGCAGGTTTTCAGATAATCCGGCGCACAGGTATACACTGCGTGCGGTGCAATCGTCATGTGAATCCGCCCCCGGGGATCCTTCTGCCACCCGTACAGGTCCTCCACTTCCCTGTGCCGCCGCTCGGTATCCTGATCCGGCCCGGAAAGGCCTCTGCCCAGCACTGCACGCATTCCACAGTCCGAAACGGCACGTGCAGTTTCAGACATGAAAAGATACATATCGGAAAAGGTCGTCACACCGGCAGATATCATCTCCGCCGCCCCCAGCAGGGACAGCCAGTAAGCATCGTCCGGCTGAAGCTGATCCTCAAGAGGCCAGATCCTTTTGGACAGCCATTCCCACAGGGAAAGATTGTCCGCATATCCACGGAACAAGGTCATGGAGACATGGCAATGGGCATTTACAAAGCCGGGGAGAGCCAGCATCCCCCTGCCATCCAGCACCTCCGTATCGTCGCCTTCCGCCCTGTCGGCAGCTGTATCTGCAGCCTGCTGCTCTTTTGCCGGACCATCCGGACGTCGGGTTTCCGGACTGCCCGGCCGGGGTCCCACATATTCAATGGTATCGCCGCTGATCCGGATCTCACCGTCCTGATAACAGGAATTCTGCTGGTCCATTGTCAGGATATCCACATGTTCGATCCGTTTTTTCGTTTGATCCTTCATTCGATTCCTCCGTTTGTTATCCTCGGTTTGTTGTCCTCCGTTTGCTGTCCTTATCGGACTACTTCATTCATCTTCCTGTTCCTTTGCTTCCGCAGGGAACCTGCTGCCTTTTGGCTCGTATCCTGTGTTTTATCTTATCACGAAGAGATTCGCTTCACAAGATTTAATAGCAGGAATGGGAACGGAGGTCCGTATTTTGGCCGGATCACATTTCCTTGACCTCAGGCAAACTATTCTATATAATGAGGGTGCAGGAAGTTCATGCTCAATTCAGATTAAAGGGAGTGAAACAATGGACGGCAGTCCGGATGGTTTGTGCAATATCAATGGCTTGTACAATATTAATGATTTGTGCAATATCTTTTTCAACTTCAATGAAACTGCAAACCGATCTGTCGGTGGAAAATTCAGACTGTGGTTCATTGCACCTTCATCTTTTTGTTGATGACCACTGGGCCTGTTTATTGTGCCGTCTGATCGGACGGCCTTTTTATTGCCGGTATTTTGCTCTCATTGGGGAATTCTACTGAATAGGAAGGAATGATTCCAATGGTTTTCAGAAACAAAAAATCGGTAAGCAGGCAGGTCCAAAAAAACAAATACGATTCGGAAACAAAACTGCGGTCCTATGCGCTTCTTTCAGAGGAGGAGCTGCTGGACCATTTCGCCACGGGAAAAACCGGCCTGACCAGTCAGGAGGCTGAGGAGCGGCTTGATGAGTATGGAGATAACACAATCACTGCAGGGCAGGGCAACACAGTGATACATCGGCTGGAGGAAGCTGTTTTGACCCCTTTCAACATGATCCTTCTCGTCATTGCCGTTGTCACCTACTTTACGGATGTCGTCGCCTCTTCCAAACCCGATTATGCTACGGTGCTGATCATTTTGTGCCTGGTGGGCTTGTCCAGCCTGATAGCCTTTGTTCAGAGCAGGCGATCGGACATTGCCGCGGAAGCACTGCTTAACATGATCTCCAATCAGGCAGATGCCTGGAGGGACGGAGAGCTGACGGAAATCCCTTTTTCAGACGTCGTGCCCGGCGATATCATCCGCCTCTCTGCCGGAGACATGCTGCCGGCAGATGTCCGCTTTCTGACGACCAAGGATACCTTCGTCGCTCAGGCTTCCCTGACCGGTGAATCCAACCCTGTGGAAAAGTTCAGCGACCCTGAGAAAAATGAGAATGCCGTTCTGACCGATCTCTGCCATATCGGATTCATGGGGACCAACATGGTCAGCGGCATAGCCACAGCGGTTGTCCTGCAAACCGGCGACAGCACCTATCTCGGATCCATGGCAAAGTCCCTTTCCGGGGACCGGGCAAAAACCAGCTTTGAGCGGGGCGTCGCTTCGGTCAGCAACCTTTTGGTCCGCATGATGCTTATCATGGTTCCCATTGTCTTCCTGATTAACGGAGTGGCAAAGGGAGACTGGGCGCAGGCTCTGCTTTTCGCCATCAGTATCGCAGTCGGTCTGACCCCGGAGATGCTGCCCATGATTATGACCTCAACGCTGGCAAGCGGAGCGGTCTCCATGTCCCGGCACAAGGTCATTGTACGGACCCTCGGCGCCATACAGACATTCGGAGAAATGAACGTACTTTGCACAGACAAGACAGGTACCCTGACCGAAGACAAAATCATTGTGGAAAAATATATGAATATTCATGGGGAAGCGGACCCAAGAGTCCTGCGTCACACCTATCTGAACAGTTATTTTCAGACCGGACTCAAGAATCTCATCGATCTGGCCATCATCAAACGGGCAAAGCAGTCTCATCTGGAACCAATCCTGAAAAACTATCAGCGTGTGGATGAAATCCCTTTTGACTTTACCCGCCGCAGAATGAGTGTGGTATTGAAGGATCAGAACGGGAAGAGTCAGCTAATTACCAAAGGAGCTGTGGAGGAAATCATCGGAATATCCTCCTTCGTGGAGTTCAACGGACGTGTGCTTCCAATGGACAGGGAAACGCGGCAAGTCGCGCTGGAAACCTACAGGCGATACAATTCAGAAGGACTGCGAATGATTGCGGTTGCGCAGAAAAATGAGGTGCCGGACAGTGACACGTTCAGTGTGAAAGACGAAAAGGATCTGGTATTGATTGGCTTTATCGGCTTTCTTGATCCGCCGAAGGAAAGTGCCGGAGCTGCCGTTCAGGCTCTTTGGAATCACGGAGTCCGCACGGTGGTCCTGACAGGGGACAGCGAAGGGGTGGCAAGGAAAGTCTGCAGCAAGGTCAACATCAAAACCTCCCGTCTGCTGACCGGCCAGGAAGTGGAGAAAATGGACGGGGAACAGCTGCGGGCAGCCACAAAGGACTGCGACCTGTTCGCCAAACTGTCTCCCTCCCAAAAGGAACGTGTGGTAAAAGCTTTTCAGGATACAGGAAATACCGTCGGGTATATGGGGGACGGCATCAACGATTCCCTTGCCCTCCGGCAGGCGGATGTGGGCATTTCCGTAGACAGTGCTGTGGACATTGCCAAGGAAACAGCCGATATTATTTTGCTGAAAAAGGACCTCATGGTGCTGGAGCAAGGAGTACAGGAAGGCCGCCGTACCTTTGGCAATATCGTTAAGTATATTAAAATGGCAGCCAGTGGCAACTTCGGCAATATGATTTCGGTCATGGCTGCCAGCTTCTTCCTGCCGTTCCTGCCCATGCTCCCGGTTCAGATCCTGACACAAAATCTGTTGTGCGATTTTTCCCAGATGGGGATCCCTTTCGACACAGTGGATCCGGAGTACATTCAAAAGCCTCATAAGTGGGAGACCGGATCCATCAAGTCCTTTATGGCATACATGGGCCCCCTGAGCTCCATATTTGATATTGTGTGTTTTGCTGTAATCCGTTGGGCATTCGGCGTCAACAAGCCGGTACCGCCCGCCATGTTCCAGTGCGGATGGTTTGTTTACGGGACAATATCCCAGGTATTGGTGATCCATATGATCCGTACGGCCAAGGTTCCCTTCCTGCAGAGCAAGCCGTCCCGATCCCTCTTCTTCTCCACATTTCTTGTTTCGGTGGCAGCTTTGCTGATCAGCTTTACGAGCTTTGCTAAAGGACTGGATATGATGCCTTTGCCGCTCAGGTTTCTTCCCTGGCTGGGGCTGATCCTGGTGGGATATCTCTTCAGTGTGCTGTTTGTCAAAAAGCGCTATGTACACCGCTACGGGGAATGGATGTAGGCCGTTCCCCTCTCAGTGGCTCTGTGAAGGACTGCGGAACAAACTGCGGAACAAAAGCGGGGCTCCTGCCGTCATCCACAGGACCATACCGGCATAGCGGACAAAGTACCAAAACAATCCGTCAGGCAATACCGCCTTCAGCAAAAACCGGAGTGCCAGCAGGCCGGCAAGTCCGATCCCCATCTTCGCGATCTGCTGTGGGAAGGATGCCTCCACACAGTAATGGATCCATCGGGATTCCATCAGGTAGCCCAGCCAAAACCCGAATACCGATCCTGCCGCCTTATAATAGGAAGGGATCCGGAAAAAGAGCAGCCCGATCAGCATGGGAGCGATCAATACAACCAGCAGGGTCGGTTTCCCCTTTCGCTTTGACCAGTCAAATACTGCGTTGGAAACAAGAACCCATATCAGTCCGATCAGAAGGCCTCCCACTACATCCAGAAGCGTATGTACGCCAAGATATAGTCTGGACAGACCCACAAGGAAAATCAGGATCCCGCCGACAGGAGCCATCCACTTTTGCCGATATTTTAGGCTCAGGGAATACCAGAACACCCCAATTTGCTGCGTATGTCCGCTGGGAAAGGAATATCCGCCGGCGGTCTCCTTTCGCAGGGATCGGATCCCCGGATAGCCTATGGGCCTGGGGATCCGGCAAACCGCCTTGACCACCGTATTGACAATCACACTTGTCAAACAGGCAAATCCCATCCTGAATCCGAAGTCCCTGTCAACGCACCAAAAAATCCATGCAACGACAATCAGGGAGAACATTGTTTCTCCCAGCATGGTAATCAACTGAAAAACCACATCCAGAAATGGATTGGAAAAAGACTGGATCCATCGGATGATGGAAAGCATCTGTTCCTGAAATGGTATTCCGATCTGTAGGATCATATTCCCGGTCTTCCCTTCCTTATGCACAAATTCCCTTGCATTATTGCAACTATGCAGGTATAATAAAATTATAAGGATTACAATTATTGTATCGTTATACGAAATATAGGAAGGAAGGTAATATTGTGTCGATTCCCCTGCAAGAAATCCAGAAGTACCTGCTCAAGAATCATGTTAAACCTTCCTTTCCCAGGTTGAAGGTATTTGAGTACCTTGCAACCAACGCAAGCCATCCGACCGTGGACGATATTTACCGGGCACTGGTGGTGGAAATTCCGACCCTTTCCAAAACCACCATTTACAACACGCTCGATCTGTTTCTCCGGGCCAATGTAATCCGAGCCGTTACCATAGATGGCAACGAGCTGCGTTACGATGTGGACATCACGGACCACGGCCATTTTAAATGTGAGCGCTGCAACAGCATCTATGAATTTGACATCGATCCCGACGCTCTGTCCGCAAGTGATCTGGATGGCTTCGAAGTACGGGAAAGGAATGTCTATTACCGGGGCATCTGCCCCAAATGCCGGGCCGAAGAAAAGGCGCCGGAGTTCAGCGCATCCGGGGCAAAAGAGGAGTCCTCCGATCGGTCAGCTCCGACTCCTGCAGCATATGGGGCATAGCTTTACTCTATCGCCGCTTTTTGGCTGTTCACAGCCTTTATGATTTCCGGATCGAATTTGGGCTTTCGGTCATAGGTGTACAATCCGTTGACCTCCTGCTCCACGTCGTAGAGCTGGGTATAGCAGAAGGCACAGATCCGGGGATGCTCAAGCAGGGCTTCCGTCAACCCCCGGTAACGTTCCAGAAACTCCTTTTCGCTTACGGGACGGGTGCCGTAACCCCAGCCCTGCTTATCTCCGGGCTTCCACCAGATCCCGCCGTATTCACTTACAAAATAGGGCTGATCCTCATATTTCTGCCGATCCGGAAAAGTGACATAAATCCCTTCGCCGGTTCGCATTGGTTCCAGCTTGGCCCGCAGGGATTCCGGATCCTGATCATAGTCATGAATATCAAAAATATCGGTTTTCACATGGAAGTTCCCGCTGGTATCAATGACCGGCCGGGATGGATCCATGGATTTCGTAACCTGCCAGGCAATGCGCAGCACCTCGTCGTCCTGCCGGGTTCCGCGATTGTCCCAGGTTTCGTTGAACGGGCACCAGCCGATAATGGATGGGTGATTGTAATCCCGTTCCATAGTCTCCATCCATTCCGGCAGAAAACGTTCCAATCCCATGGAAGTGGTAATATCCAGTCCCCAGCTTGCATACTCGCCCCAGACCAGATATCCCATCTTATCCGCCCAATACAGATATTCCGGTTCAAAAACCTTCTGATGAAGCCTGGCCCCGTTAAAGCCCATCTCCATGGAAATCCGTATATCCTTTTTCAGGTCTTCCTCAGAGGGAGCCGTATAGATCCCATCCGGATAAAATCCCTGATCCAGCACAAGCCTTTGAAAAACAGGCTTTCCGTTGATGGCAATGGCATGATCCCGGATGGTCACAGATCGCAGGCCAAAATAACTCCGGACCGTGTCAATCGGTTCCCTGCCATTCTGAACGGTGAGATTCAAATCATATAACTCCGGCTTCCCGGGTTCCCACAGATAGATTTCATCCAATGCTACGGTAAGATATGCCGTTTCCCCTACAACCTCAGCTACGGAGCTTCCCACTTGCCTGCCCTGATACCGTGCTTCCGCTTTCAGCGAAAGCCCATTTGTATTTCCTTTTATCCTGGACTCGATATGTACCCGTTTGTTTTCCGGATCGGGGAGGATCTTCAGGGCAGATAAATACTGCTGCGGAACACACTCCAGCCAGACGGTCTGCCAGATGCCCGTGGTTCTGGTATAATCGCAACCTGCCCGGATGAAATGATGTTCCCTTCTCTGCTTGCCCACGGGCTGCAGGCCGGAGCGCGGTTCGTCCTCCGCACAGACGGTTACAACATTGCTGCCGGGCCGGAGCTGCTCCGTGATGTCAAAGGAAAAGGAAGTGTACCCACCCCGGTGCGTGCCCACGGAAACTCCGTTGATCCAGACCTCCGTGTCATAATCCACTGCCCCAAAGTGAATCAGAGTACGGTGCCCGCTCCAGCTGTCCGGGAGAACGAACTCCCGGCGATACCAGACGGCCGGTATAAAATCCTTATAGGCGATGCCGGACAGTTTGCTTTCCGGACAAAAAGGAACCACAATCTGTGTCTTCAGCTTCTCCGACCGGTATACCTCCCGTTCTTTTCCGCTTCTTCCAAAATCCATTTCAAATTCCCAGGGTCCGTTCAGATTCATCCAACGATCCCGAACCAGCTGAGGCCTGGGATACTCCGGCCTCGGAACCGTGCTTTCCCGTGTTGTCTGCATGAAAATTCTCCTTTTTTCAGTTTAAGCCAGACGCTGTTCAATCAGCCCGGCCAGCCGAACGGCTTCCTTTTCCATAAGCTGTTGGTCCGTTCCCTCTATCATGATCCTTACCAAAGGTTCGGTTCCCGAAGTCCGGATCAATACCCGCCCTTCTTCCCGAAACCTGGATTCAATCTTCCGGATCTCCTCCTGTATGACCGCATCCTCTGCATAACAATGCTTCTTTGCCTCGGAAACCCTGGCATTCACCAGTACCTGAGGCAGTTTCGTCATGCCGGCTGCCAGGGCGGAAAGCGGCTTGCCGCTTCGTTTGACGACGGACAGCATCTGTAGTGCCGTCAGGATCCCATCCCCTGTTGTGCTGTGATTTCGGAAAATAATATGTCCTGATTGTTCTCCACCCAGGCTATAATTCCTTTCCAACATTCTCTCCAGCACATACCGGTCTCCTACCCTGGTTTGTTCCAGTGTGCATCCCGCTTTTTTCAGGGCGATTTTCAGGCCAAGGTTGCTCATGACCGTCCCGACAACCGTATTTTGCTTCAGAAGGCCCCGATCCTTCATATCCAGGGCACAAATCAACAGGATCTGATCCCCATCCACCAGATTCCCGTTTTCATCCACGGCAATCAGCCGATCCGCATCCCCATCAAAGGCAAGACCGGCATCCACTTTCTCCTCCCGGACAAAGCCCTGGAGCCCCTCCGGATGGGTGGATCCGCAGCCATCGTTGATATTGATCCCATCCGGTGCATTCTTCCGGATCCGGACCTCCGCTCCGAGAGATTGCAGCACTTTGGGAGCCACCCGATACGAAGCGCCGTTGGCACAATCCAAAGCCAGTTTTAATCCTTTCAGATCCACATCAATGGTACTCTTCAAAAACTCTGCATAATCCTTTTCAGCGTTCCATGCCGGAACCCTTCTGCCCACTTTTTCTCCCACCGGCACCGGCAATTTCCCGGTCCCGTCTGAAATAATGCGCTCAATGCGGTCTTCCAACTCATCCGGCAGTTTATAACCGCAATGATCAAAAAATTTAATCCCGTTGTATTCCATGGCATTGTGAGAGGCAGAGATCACAACACCGGCATCCATGCCGTAGCGGCGGGTCAAACAGGCAATGGCAGGCGTAGGCAGGACGCCCGCTACAACAGCCTCTGCTCCCACGGAGCAAATGCCTGCGGTCAGTGCAGCCTCCAGCATATCACCGGAAATGCGGGTGTCCCGCCCCACCAATATCTTTGGTCTGTGTCTCGCCTTCGTCAGTACATAGGCGCCGGCCTGCCCCAGCTCAAATGCCGTTTTGCAGGTCAGCTCCGAATTTGCAAGTCCCCTTACGCCATCTGTTCCAAACAAACGTCCCATTCAGGCTCCCCTTCCTCTTTCAGACTTTTTTAAAAAACAATTCCGCAACAAACAGATCCCATTATTCGGACATAAATTCCTTCATGATGTACCTCTGGGCAGATACGGCCGCCACTGCTCCATCCGAAGCCGCCGTTACCAGCTGCAGCAAAGGCTTCTGCCGGAGATCCCCTGCGGCAAACACTCCCGGAATACCGGCCTGCATGGACTCGTTGGTGATCACATAACCGGATCGGCTCATGGGCACCTGATTTGGAATGCCCTCGCTGTTGGGGTGCACTCCGATGGCGATAAAAATCCCATCTGCCCTGATTTCCCGTTTCTTCCCTGTCCTGCGATCAACAGTCCGTACTCCGGTCACCCGGTTTTCCCCCAAAATAGCTTCCACTTCCGAACTCCAGACCATTTCCACATTCTCTCTGGCCAGAACCCGGTCCGCCAGAATTCTGGAAGCACGCAGCGTATCGCGCCGGTGCACCAAATAAGCCTTACGGACATACCGGGACAAAAACATGGCATCCTCCGCCGCAGTATCCCCGCCGCCGACCACGACAACATCCTTTCCCTTGTAGAAGGCACCGTCACAGGTTGCGCAATAGGATATCCCCTTGCCCCGGAATTCCTTTTCCTTCTCCAGGCCAAGCTGCCTTGGCTCCGCTCCCATGGCGAGGATTACCGCTTTGCATTCGTATGTTTTCCCTCCCGCCTCCACCTTCTTTGTTCTTCCCTCCAGGTCCAGGCCGGTTACCTCATCATAGAGGATTTTCAGGCCAAACTTTTGGGCCTGATTTTCCATCTTTTCGACAAGATCCGGGCCGCTGATCGGCTCGTCAAAGCCCGGATAGTTCTCAATCAGGCCTGTCGTGGATGCCTGGCCACCCGGGAACATCCTCTCAAACAGCAGAGTGGACAGACCGCCGCGATTGGCATACAGCCCTGCGGTCAATCCGGCTACCCCGCCTCCCACTATAATAACATCCAGCATAAAATTCCCTCCATTATTCTGTGAAACATTGCCTTTTGTCCATGATCGCTCCGGCGCATCACAAAACTCATTTCCCATGGAAATCAAATAACCTTCTTATGCATAGTATATCCTATTTTGGCCAATCTGGAAAATTGCTTTTTGAAAGAAAACGGCGACAACCCAAAATTACAAAAAACGCCAGGGAAAACTTCCTCTGACGTTTTGCATACCTAAAACAGAATCCTTACCTCTTGGAAAACTGCGGAGATCTGCGGGCAGCCTTGAGGCCATATTTCTTTCTTTCCTTCATTCTGGGATCCCGTGTCAGGAAACCTGCTTTTTTTAGAGTCGGCCGCAGGCTCTCATCTGCTTTCAACAAGGCACGGGAGATTCCATGGCGAATTGCACCCGCCTGTCCTGTAAATCCGCCGCCATGTACATTTACGATGACATCGAATTTGCCTGTCGTGCCCGTTTCTTCCAATGGCTGGCGGACAGTTGCCTTCAGCGTATCCAGTCCGAAATATTCATCAATGCTTCTTTTATTGATTGAAAAATCCCCTTCTCCAGGAATTAACCGAACCCTGGCGACGGATTTCTTTCTTCGTCCCGTTCCGAAGTATTGTATTTTGGCCATTCTTTATTTCCTCCTTTCGTCTGCTTATAAATCAAGCATTTCCGGCTTTTGAGCTTCATGATTGTGATCCGGCCCTGCATAAACTTTCAATTTCCGGAGCATATCCCTGCCCAGGCTGCTATGCGGCAGCATTCCCTTTACTGCCCCATAGATGACAGTGGTGGGCTTTTCCTTAATGAGATGATTGAAGTTTATTTCCCTCAATCCTCCCGGATAGGAAGTGTGGTGCCGGTAGAGCTTCTGCTCTCCCTTTTTACCGGTAACCTCCACCAGTTCGGCATTGACCACAATCACATAATCTCCGGTATCCACATGAGGAGTATAAATGGGCTTATTTTTCCCTCTCAATATTTTTGCAATTTCAGATGAAAGACGTCCAAGGGTTTTCCCTTTGGCATCCACTACATACCATTTCCGTTCTACTGTATCGGCATTTGCCATATAGGTCTTCATCATGGGTTCCCTCCAATCCGACTGAAATACATTTGCTGTTTGTATCTCAGGCATTTCGTTTCGATTCATTTTCTTTTATTCCGCAAAGATCCGTAGACCGTCCGGGGCCAGTGGATCTTAATAGGCACTATTCTTTATTTTAATGCATGTGCTGCGGCGTGTCAAGAAAATATTTTTCATAATATACTTCTTCCAGGGATAGACCCTGGGGAGGAGCTGTCGGACCTGCTCTTTTCCGATCCCTTGCCTGAAGAACTTCCGGTACGGAAAAAGAATCGATCCTGCCCCTTCCCACTTCAATCAGGGTTCCGACCATAATACGGACCATATGATACAAAAAGCCGTCTCCCTTTACCATGAAATACAAAAAGGGATCCTCCCAATCCAGCCGGACATCAGTAACCGTTCGAACCGTTGTCCGGACCGGGGAACCGGCTGCCATAAATGAAGCAAAATCATGTGTGCCCTTAAAATATCCCGCGGCTTCCTTCATTGCCGAAACGTCCAACGGAACACAAATATGGTATAGATACCGGTACCCTATGGCGGTGCCCTGCGGACGCACGATCATGGAATACTTATATTTTTTCCCGGTCGCAGAAAACCGCGCATGGAAGTCCCCGCTCACCTCCCGGGAACAGATAATCCGTATGTCCCTGGGAAGCAGGGAGTTCAATGCAAAGCTGAACTTTTCCGGCGGAATGGGAGAATCCGTCCTGAAATTTGCAGTCTGTCCCCTCGCATGCACTCCGCTGTCCGTCCGGCCGGAACCAATGACAGGAACGGTCACCCGGGTGAGTTCCTGCAATGCTTCTTCCACTTTCTGCTGTACGGTCATTGCATTGGGCTGTCTCTGCCAGCCGGCATAGGAGGTGCCATCATATTCCATTGTCAGCATAATGTTTTTCATAGGTTCCTCCCTGCATGGCGATATCTGCTTTTTCTGCCCGCTGCAGTATGTTTTGAGAACTGGTATTTCCAGGAAAATCAGCAGTAGGAATTGATCAGTACCGCTGCAATAAGGAGCAGCGCAGCCCCAAAGGCCTCATAATCAATTCTTTCCATCCGCAGTACCTTCATGCGGGTCCGGTTCTCCCCTCCCCGATAGCAGCGGGCTTCCATGGCCATGGCCAGTTCGTCTGCCCTTCGAAACGCACTGATGAACAGGGGAACCATCAGCGGCACCATGGATTTTGCCCTCTGAATCAGATTGCCGCTTTCAAAATCCGCTCCCCTCGCCATCTGCGCCTTCATGATCTTGTCCGTTTCTTCCAGCAGAGTGGGGATAAAGCGCAGCGCAATGGTCATCATCATGGCCAGCTCATGCGCGGGAAAATGAATCGCCTGCAAAGGTTTCAGCAGTGCCTCCAGCCCATCTGTCAGGGAAATCGGAGAAGTGGTCAGGGTCAGCAGGGAGGTTCCCATCACCAACAACAACAGCCGCAGCATCATGGAAATGCCTTGCCTGAGGCCTTCTTCCGTCACTTTCAGGAAGCCCAGCTGAAAAATGACTTTTCCGCCGGATGTAAAAAACAGATTAATGCAGAACGTCAGCACAATAATGAACAGCAGGGGTTTCAGCCCCTTTAGAATATATTTGAGCGGAAGCCCGGAAAGGACAATGACCAATGCCAGAAAGAGAAAAACAAACAGATAGCCGGCGAAATGCTGCACAAAGAAAATAATGATGATATACAAAAAGGTAATCATCAGCTTGGTCCGTGGATCCAGTCGATGAATCGGAGAATCAGACGGATAATACTGGCCGATCGTGATATCCTTAAGCATGTCTTTTCTCCCCCAATACCTTGATAAGTGCTTCCTTTGCCTGCTCCACCGTGTAAATATCCACCGGGACATCCATCCCCTTTTGCCGGAGGGCTTTCATCAGCCTGGTAATCTGCGGCACACCCAGGCCCATGCTCTCCAACTCTTCCGCATGGGTAAAGATCTCCCTGGGAGAGCCGGTCAGCACCACACGGCCTTTGTTCATGACAACAATCCGGTCCACAAGCCGGGCGATATCCTCCATACTGTGGGAAACCAAAATAATCGTATAGCCGTTTTTTTCATGAAGAACCCGGATCCCGTTCAATACCTCGTCCCTTCCCCTGGGGTCCAATCCCGCCGTCGGCTCATCCAATATCAATATAGTTGGATGCATTGCCAAAACGCCGGCAATGGCGACTCGTCGTCTCTGTCCTCCGCTCAGCTCAAAAGGGGAACGATCCTTCACCTCTTCGAAAGGCAGGCCGACCAATTCCGCAGCTTCCTTCACCCGAAAATCGATATCCTCCCCGGACAGTCCCAGATTTTTCGGGCCATAGGCAATATCCTTACCGACGGTTTCCTCAAAGAGCTGCTGCTCCGGATATTGAAATACCAGGCCTACCTGCTGCCGCAGAGGCTTGAGATCCTTACTGTTTTTCTCTATCCGCATTTCATTGACGATTACCGTTCCCTGTGTTGGTAGCAGCAATCCGTTCAGATGCTGAATCAAAGTGGATTTTCCGGAACCGGTATGTCCGATAAGCCCGATGAACTCCCCATCCTGGATTTCCAGATTCACATCCAGGAGAGCAGTGGATTCGAAAGGCCCCCCCTCCATATAAACATGTGTTACCTGTTCCATCTTCACTGGCATAACGCGTCCACCATCTCTTCCAGGCTTATGGGATCTCCCTCAATATCAAACCCTTCCCGCCGAAGCTCATGGCAAAGCTCCACAATCTGGGGAACATCCAGACCGATGTTCTTCAGCATGTCGGCCTGACGGAAGATCTCCCTTGGAGTCCCGTCCAGTACAATCCTGCCGTTGTCCATAACAATGACACGATCGGCGTGAATGGCTTCCTCCATGTAATGTGTGATATGCACAATGGTGATTCCATCCTCTTTATTCAAACGATGTATGGTATCCATTACTTCCCTGCGGCCGGAAGGATCCAGCATGGCGGTGGGCTCATCCAGAATGATGATTTCCGGATGCATGGCGATTACGCCGGCAATGGACACCCGCTGTTTCTGTCCGCCGGACAAAAAATGAGGGGCAGAAGTTGCATATTCCGTCATGTTCACAGCAGACAGGGCATCGTCCACCTGTTTTCGGATTTCTGCAGGCGGAACAGCCAGATTTTCCGGACCAAAAGCCACATCCTCCTCCACGACGTTGGCCACAAGCTGATTATCGGGATTTTGAAAGACCATACCCGCCGTCTGTCGGATATCCCAAAGTCTATCTTCCTCCTTCGTGTTCATTCCCTTGACCCATACATCACCGGACCGGGGCTTCAGCAATGCATTGAAATGCTTGGCCAGGGTGGACTTTCCGGATCCATTGTGTCCGATCATTACGACAAACTCGCCCTTGCCAATCGTAAGGGATACGTTATCCAGAGCCGCCGTTTCTTCCCCTCCCTGACCAACATAATCAAACGATACATTTTGGACTTCTATAATGGGTTTCATGCTGCCGTCCCCTCCTTACCCATAGATACCCGGGCTTTCCTATCCTAATCCCTTTCATCCGGATTTTCAATTATAAAGCTTCCATTGACGAAAAAGTGACAAAAAGGTCGAACAAGAGCCCGTAAAACAATAAAAAATATGGATTAAGCTATAGGCTAATATCCCATGAACTTAATCCGCTTTTCCGAAAAGGTTTTTCGTGATGATTCTTTATACCAACTCGATGATAACCGCTTCCGCCGCGTCGCCTCTCCGGGGACCTTTTTTCAGTATTCTGGTATAGCCGCCGCTGGAAGCCTTCTTCTCATTTCTTTCCCTGTATTTCGGACCATACTCATTGAACATCTTTTCGATCAGGGGATGCTGAACTTTTCTCAGGCGTTCCGTATAATCCTCCTTGGTTTCGTCCTTCCCGCGCAGCTCCTTGATATCATACAGATAGGCCATCATTTTTCTCCTGGCATGAAGCCGGGACGGCATGTCATTGGTAACTTCCATGGACACGGTCTGTCCTTTTTCGTTATTGACTTCCTTTGTTATTTTGACGGTGTTTTCATATTCCTTTACGGCAAGGGTAATCAGTTTCTCTGCTATGCTTTGGACTTCCTTGGCACGGGCTTCCGTTGTCTCAATCCTGCCATGCCATAAAAGGTCGGTGACCTGATTGCGCAATATGGCTCTCCGCTGATCACTGGCCCTGCCTAGTTTTCTGTATCCGGGCATATTCTCCCTCCTTCACTTCTTTATTCCTCGTTCTTTTTCAGTTTCAAATCCAATCCCGCCAGCTTCTGTTGCACTTCTTCCAGGGACTTTCGCCCAAGATTCCGGACCTTCATCATTTCTTCTTCTGTTTTCTGGGTCAGTTCCTCAACCGTGTTGATTCCTGCACGTTTCAGGCAATTATAGGAGCGTACGGAAAGATCCAGTTCCTCAATGGTCATTTCCAGGACCTTTTCCTTTTTGTCTTCTTCCTTTTCCACCATGATTTCCACATCGTTCACATTTTCCGTCAGATTGATAAACAGGGAAAGGTGCTCCACCAATATCTTCGCTGCCAGGCTGGTCGCCTCATCCGGTGAAATGGTCCCATTGGTCCAAACCTCCAGGGTCAGCTTGTCGTAATCGGTGACCTGTCCGACACGGGTGTTTTCCACATTGTAATTCACCCTGCGGATAGGAGTAAAAATGGAATCCACGGGAATAATCCCAATTGGCTGGCCCTCATGCTTGTTCCGTTCTGCAGGAACATACCCCCTGCCCTTCTCAACGGTAATCTCCATATACAGCTTGGCATCTTCATTCAGAGTGGCAATTGGGTGCTCCGGATTCAGGATTTCCACTTCAGCATCCGTAATAATATCTCCTGCAGTGACTTGTCCCGCACCCTGAGCATTGACAGTTATGATCTTTGGCTCGTCGCCAGACATCTTTAGGGCAAGTTCCTTCAGGTTGAGAATGATCTCCACCAGATCCTCCTTGACACCCGGTATCGTGGAAAATTCATGAAGAACCCCGTCCACCTTGATGGACGTGACGGCTGCCCCCGGAAGGGAGGACAACAACAACCGCCGCAGGGAATTCCCCATGGTGATCCCAAACCCCCTCTCCAGGGGCTCCAATACGAACTTGCCATAAGTGTTATCCTTGCTTATTTCCACTATATCTATTTTGGGTTTTTCAATTTCTATCAAACGAAACCCTCCTCATAACATTTTCCAATCTTTCCCGAGGGCAACTATCTATCAACAAAGCCGCTCCCACGGCATTATCTGGAATACAACTCGACAATCAGATGCTCCTGGATTTCCATATCAATATCCTGCCTGGACGGAAGTGTTGAAACGGTTCCTTCCAGTTTTTCGTAATCCACCTGCAGCCATGGCACAACTGTTCTGCCGGCTCCCTCTTTCAATGCCTTGAAGTGTTCCATTCCGGAAGCGCTTTTGCCCTTGACAGCAATGGTTTCCCCGACGTTGGTCAGATAGGAGGGGATGTCCACTTTCCTGCCGTTCACCGTAATGTGCCCATGGCGAACGAATTGTCTTGCCTGCGCTCTGGAATCAGCAAAGCCCATGCGATAGACAACATTGTCCAGTCTTCTCTCCAGCATCTGAAGCAGGTTTTCACCTGTGATGCCCTTCGCTTTCTCTGCGGCTGCAAAATAGTTACGGAATTGCTTTTCCTGCACGCCGTAAATTCGTCTTACCTTCTGCTTCTCGCGAAGCTGCAAGCCGTATTCGGAAGGCTTCCTCCTGCTGGTTCCATGCTGTCCCGGAGCAACCGGTCTGCGGGTAAATCCGCATTTTTCCGTATAGCATCTGTCGCCTTTCAGATAGAGCTTCATACCTTCCCGCCGGCACTGGCGGCACTGCGGTTCTATATTTCTTGCCATCTTTACACCTCCATCTTTCTATACTCTTCTTCTCTTTGGCGGACGGCAGCCATTGTGAGGGATCGGAGTAACGTCCTTGATCATATTGACTTCCAATCCAGCTGCCTGCAGGGAACGTATTGCAGCTTCCCTGCCAGACCCCGGCCCTTTTACATAAACTTCCACTGTTTTCAGGCCATGTTCCATTGCTGCCTTTGCTGCTGTCTCTGCGGCAGTCTGTGCTGCAAATGGCGTGCTTTTTTTGGACCCACGGAATCCAAGGCCACCGGCACTTGCCCAGGACAGTGCGTTGCCCGCTGTATCCGTAATGGTCACAATTGTATTATTGAACGTCGACTGAATATGGGCAGCACCGCGCTCAATATTCTTCTTCTCACGGCGTTTCCGTGTTCTGCGTGCTGTTTGTTTCGCCATTCATACCCCTCCTCAAACGATACTTTTTCTGCGCACACCAACAGTGCGTTTTGGTCCCTTGCGGGTTCTGGCGTTTTGCTTCGTGCTCTGCCCACGTACCGGCAATCCCTTCCGGTGACGAATCCCCCTGTAACAGCCGACTTCAACCAGCCGCTTGATATTCAGGGATACTTCCCTTCGGAGATCTCCTTCGACCTTTACATTCTTATCAATATATTCTCTCAGCCTGGATACTTCCGCTTCGGTTAAATCCTTGACACGGGTATCGGGATTCACTCCTGTGGATTTCAGGATCTCCCTGGACTTGCTTTGTCCGATCCCATAGATATAGGTTAAACCAATTTCCACTCTTTTTTCACGAGGCAAATCGATTCCGGAAATACGTGCCATCCTTACACCTCCATATGTTAATTATTTCATATTTGACAAATTTTAACCCTGTCTTTGCTTGTGTTTCGGATTCTCACAGATCACCATCACTTTTCCTTTGCGTTTGATGATCTGACATTTCTCACACATACGCTTTACAGACGGTCTTACCTTCATTTTTTCAATCCTCCTTTATCCTTTTCCGCGCCAGGTAATCCGACCACGGTTCAAATCATAGGGGGACAATTCCACCGTTACCTTATCTCCCGGCAAAATCCGAATGAAGTTCATTCGAAGTCTTCCTGATATATGGGCCAGTATCTGGTGACCATTTTTTAATTCCACCTGAAACATCGCATTGGGCAATGCTTCAACCACTGTACCTTCCACTTCGATTACGTCTTCTTTTGACAATGAATACCATCCTCCTTACCGCTCATAATCCAAAGGATTCCAGAGTTTTCCTGATATCTGCATCCAGTACCAATTCCCCTGCTTCCAGTTTGCTTTTCAGCTCCCTGATCAATATCGGCTTTGGAGTCAAATGCTTCGTTTTCTTCTTCTTGGGCTTGGAAACGGTCCTGCTCCTGCCATCTGCAATGAGTACATACTCATCGTCCAGCCGCCTGATGATCAGAAAAGCAGACCCTTTCTCCCTGCCGGCTTTCGCCAGCACAACCCTGCCAATTTGAAACTCCGTTTCCGTCATGTCTTCCACAACCCTTCCAAAGTCCTAATCATGCTACTTCCTGGGAATGGGGATGATGTCTTTCCATCACTTCAGAAAACCCTTGTAATGTCTCATGAGCATCTGTGCCTCCAGCTCCTTTGTTGTTTCCAGTGCAACACCCACAAGAATCAGGATTGCTGTACCTCCAAAGGACATGGGTACTTTCGTTATGGCAGTCAAAGCAATCGGCAGAATAGCAACCAGTGCCAGATAAATTGCCCCTACCAGCGTCAGACGGTTGGAAATCCGCATCAGATAATCCGAAGTGGGCTTTCCCGGACGGATGCCTTGCACAAAGCCGCCATATTGTTTGAGATTATCTGCTATGTCCACCGGATTGAAAGTAATCTGCGTATAAAAATACGTAAAAAATACAATCAACAGTGCATATAATACAGCATATATCGGTTTATCCTGGGTAAACCATTTCTGCACCCACAATACAAAACCGCTATCCTGCGACATAAACTGTGCGATGGTCTGAGGAACCGCCAGAATGGATACGGCAAAAATAATGGGAAGTACACCGGACGAATTTACTTTCATGGGAATGTGGGTACTTTGCCCGCCGTACATTTTCCTCCCAACCACTCTCTTGGAATACTGCACCGGAATTCTTCTCTCTCCCTGATCAATATAGATCACTCCGGCAATCAGGGCAACCATGAAGACAAGCATCAGCAGCAGGTAAGCCGGATGAATCGCTTTCGCCCGAAAAGCCAGATTCCAAAGCTTCACCACAGAAATCGGCGCTCTGGAAATAATACTGGTGAAAATAATCAGGGAAATACCGTTTCCAATTCCCTTATCGGTGATCTGTTCACCCAGCCACATTAAGAATGCTGTGCCCGCAGTCAGGGTCAGGGATACAATAATATAGGTCCAGGCATTGCTCTGAAGCAATGCACCTGCACTCCTCGCCAGGCCAAACGTGATTCCGAATGCCTGCAGAAAAGCCAGGACAACTGTAAAATATCTTGTATATCTGGCGATTTTCTTTCTTCCATCTTCCCCTTCCTTGGACAAACGTTCCAGTTTGGGGATGGCTACGGTCAAAAGCTGCATAATGATGGAAGAATTGATGTACGGAGTCACCGACAAGGCAAAAATCGTAAAGTTCCCGAAAGCACCTCCGGACATAATATCAAAAAATCCGAGCAAACCGCCCTGATCGATAAGATTCTTGATAAAGGAGCTATCCACACCGGGTACCGGAATAAAGGATCCAATTCGATAAACCAATAGCATCATCAAGGTATATAGAATCTTTTTTCTTAGATCTTCTATTTTCCAGGCATTCTTAAAGGTTTCGAACATCTCAGATCACCTCAGTCTTTCCACCCAGCGCTTCAATTTTTTCCTGAGCAGTTTTACTGAACTTATGAGCCTGTACGGTCAGTTTCTTTGTCAGATTGCCGTTGCCAAGAATCTTGATGCCGTCATTGTCCTTCCGGACCAGACCCGTTTTCTTCAAAAGCTCCGGTGTAACGACTGTACCCTCTTCAAAAGCCTCCAGATCCCTCAGGTTTACTATGGAATAAACCGTTGCATATATATTGGTAAACCCTCTTTTGGGAATACGCCGTGCAAGTGGCATCTGCCCGCCTTCGAATCCGGGCCTTGTCCCGCTTCCACTTCTGGACTTCTGACCTTTTTGGCCCCGTCCGGCCGTTTTGCCAAGACCGGATCCGTGTCCCCTTCCTTTTCGCAGGGAAACCGTCACCGAACCTTCCGCAGGCTTTAAATCATGTAACTTCATGGAGCTGCACCTCCTTTACTCTTCGATTTTTTCAACGGAAACAAGGTGATTCACCTTGTGTATCATCCCCCGGATAACTGCATTATCCTCCTGTATCCTGCTGTCTCTGATTCTTTTTAATCCAAGAGCTTCCATTGTTGCAATCTGATCCTTCTGGCAGCCTATGGTGCTCCTGGTTTGGGTAACTTTCAACTTCATCCCAAGTTCCCTCCTAACCTAAGATCTCTTCGATGGATTTGCCTCTTAATCCCGCAACATCTTCTGCCGTCTTCAAACTTGCAAGTCCGCTCATGGTGGCATTGATCACATTCCTCGGATTGCTGGATCCCAGGGATTTGGTACGGATATCCTGGACACCTGCAAGCTCCATCACCGCACGGACAGGTCCTCCTGCGATCACACCGGTACCTTCCTTCGCGGGCATCATCAGTACAGAACCAGCTCCAAACTCTCCCTGAACCTCATGCGGTATGGTGGTATTCACAATTGGTACCTTAATCAGGTGTTTCTTTGCGTCCTCCACTCCCTTGCGGATCGCTTCCGGTATTTCAGCCGCTTTTCCCATTCCTGCCCCAACAATACCATTTGCATCCCCCACTACCACTACGGTACTGAAGCGCATATTACGTCCGCCTTTTACGGTCTTGGCAACACGGTTGATACTTACTACCCTTTCCTTCAGATCCAACGTGCTGGCATCGATTCGGTTCATCTGTTTCCCTCCTTTAAAATTCCAGTCCGGCTTCACGCGCTCCGGATGCAACTTCCAAAACGCGTCCATGGTAAATATAGCCACTCCGGTCAAATACCACCCGGCGAATTCCCTTTTCCATCGCCTTTTTTCCGGCCGCCTCTCCGACAATCTGTGCGGCTTCTTTTTTGGTTTTGCCGACGACTTTTTCCTTCAAATCCGGATCAAGGGTAGAAGCAGCTGCCAGGGTTGTTCCGTTCTGATCGTTGATGATTTGAACATATATATGATTTAAACTCCGATAAACGCAGAAACGTGGCCTTTCCAAAGTACCGGAAATTTTCCTCCGGACCCGATCATGCCGCTTTTTCCTGCTCGCATTTTTATCTTTTTGCTTGATCACCTTAAGCTTCACTCCTTCCCTTATTTCTTACCTGCTTTTCCTTCCTTGCGAAGGATTCTTTCATTCTCATATTTAATGCCCTTGCCCTTATAAGGCTCCGGCTCCCGAACCCGTCGTACCTTTGCAGCCATTTCACCAACTGCTTGTTTGTCAATCCCTTTGACAATAATTCGGTTGGCTGCCGGTACTTCAAATTCCACTCCATTTTCCTCCTGGATCTCCACGGGATGAGAGTATCCAACGGTCAGAACCAGTTTCTTACCCTGCTTCTGCGCACGATAACCGACTCCATTGATCACCAGGGTCTTTTCAAATCCTTTGGTAACCCCGTCCACCATGTTCTGAATCAAAGCCCGGCTCAAACCGTGCAGTGATTTTTGAGGCTTACTGTCATTTGGACGCTCTACTCGTATGATATTCCCTTCCACGGAAACCCGCATATCCTTGTGAATTTTCTGTGTCAGCTGTCCCTTTGGCCCTTTTATGGCCACTACATTGTCATCGCCGACCAATACGGATACTCCATCGGGCATCTTTACAGGAAGCTTTCCAATCCGTGACATACATTACACCGCCTTCCTCTTTGCTAATTCTGCCTGCCCAGCCGTCACCAGACGTAGCACAGCACTTCTCCGCCGACACTCAGCTTTCTGGCCTGTTTGTCCGTCATTACGCCCTTTGAGGTGGAAATGATGGCAATCCCCAGTCCGCCTAATACCTTGGGAATCTCATCCTTGTTTGCATAAACTCTCAGACCGGGTTTGCTGATTCTCTTCAATCCGCTGATCACACGTTCATTGTTTTTGGCATATTTCAACGTAAGCTTCAAAGTACCCTGATTCCCGTCATCAATTACGGTATATCCCTTGATAAACCCCTCTTCTGTCAATATATCTGCAATCGCCTTCTTCATATTAGAAGCCGGTACCTGTATCACTTCATGCTTTACAACCAGTGCATTCCTTATGCGGGTCAGCATATCTGCAATGGGATCTGTCATAACCATATCTTCTACCTCCTTCCAGTCTTGACCCTCTACCAGCTCGCCTTCCTGACACCGGGAATCTGTCCCTTGTAGGCCAGCTCCCGGAAGCATATCCGGCAAATACCATATTTCTTCAGGACTGCATGGGGACGTCCGCATAGTCTGCATCTTGTATAGGCACGGGTTGAATACTTGGGCTTACGCTGCTGCTTCACCCTCATTGATATTTTTGCCACTTATCTGTTTCCTCCTTCCATCGGATTCTCTCAGCTTCTGGCAGCAAAAGGCATACCCAAAAGCCGTAACAATTCTCTTCCTTCTTCATCGGTCCGGGCGGTTGTCACAAATATGATATCCATTCCCCTTACCTTATCCACCTTATCATAGCTGATCTCCGGGAAAATAAGCTGCTCCTTGATTCCCAGTGCATAATTACCCCTGCCGTCAAAGGAATTTTCCGATACTCCCCGGAAATCCCGTACGCGGGGAAGAGCAACATTCACCAGGCGATCCAGGAACTCATACATTTTATCGCCCCGAAGCGTCACCTTTGCTCCGATATTCATGCCTTCCCTTACCTTAAAGGCAGCCACGGATTTCTTTGCTTTGGTCACAACGGGCATCTGCCCCGTTATGGTTGCCAGGTCCTGGACAGCGGATTCGAGAAACTTCGGATTTTCCTTTGCATCCCCGACTCCCATATTGATCACGATCTTTTCGAGTCTGGGTACCTGCATGACATTTTTATATTCAAATCTGTCCAACAGATTGGACATCGCTTCATTTTTATAAAAATCTTTCAACCGAGCCAAATCTTTTACCTCCCTTCTGAGAAGAACTAATCATTGAACAATTCGTTGCAGACCTTGCAGACACGTACCTTGGTTCCGTCCTCCAATATTTTGTGGCCTACACGGGTCCGCTTGTTGCACTTCCCACAGACAAGCATGGCTTTGGAAGCATGGATGGGAGCTTCCTGACGGATCCTTCCTCCCTGCTGGTTTGCACCTGTGGGTTTCTTGTGCCGGGTCACAAAGTTGACCCCTTCCACAATGATCTTGCCTTCTCTGGGATATGCAGTCAGCACTTTCCCCCGCTTTGATTTGTCTTTTCCGGAAATGATTTCTACGGTATCCCCTTTTTTTACATGCATTTTTCCTGGCTTTTTCACCACAGCAATCACCTCCTTTTATAATACTTCCGGGGCGAGAGATATGATTTTCATATAATCCTTTTCTCTCAGTTCTCTGGCGATCGGGCCAAAGATACGGGTACCCCTGGGTTGCTTCTGATCATCTATGATTACTGCCGCATTGTCGTCAAATTTGATAAACGAACCATCCGGCCTTTGTGTGTCCCTGGTCGTGCGAACAATGACAGCCTTTACGACATCGCCCTTTTTAACAACACCGCCGGGTGTTGCACTTTTGACAGATGCCACAATCGAGTCTCCTATTTTTCCATACTTCCTTGTGGAACCTCCCAGGACATTGATGCACATCAATTCCTTTGCGCCGGTATTGTCCGCCACCCGCAATCGGCTCAGCTTCTGGATCATATTATACCCTCCTTTCGGTAGTGGACCGATTATTGTGCCCTTTCAACGACTTCAACCAAACGCCAGCGCTTGTCACGGCTGATCGGCCTGGTTTCCATAATCTTTACGCGATCCCCGATCTGGCAGGTATTTTCTTCGTCATGGGCTTTCAGTTTGCTTGTCCGGTTTATGGTCTTTCCGTACAGCTTATGCTTTACGCGGCTTTCGATCAAAACCACAATGGTTTTATCCATCTTATTGCTTACGACTCTGCCGATGCGGACCTTCCGATTCCCTCTTGTTTCCTCGGCCACAAATATTCCTCCTTTTCCTCAAGCCTCCATGGCTTTCAATTCCCGTTCCCTAAGAATCGTTTTTACTCTGGCAATATCCTTTTTCACTTCCCGGATCCTCGTGGGATTCTCCAACTGTCCGGTGGCCAGCTGGAATCGAAGGTTAAACAACTCACTCTTGAGCTCGGAACATTTCCCGTTCAGCTCATCCTGTGACATATCTCGGAATTCATTTGCCTTCATTGCCTTCACCACCCAATTCTTCACTAGTCACAAACCTGGTCTTGACCGGAAGTTTGTGCGCTGCCAGGCGGAGTGCCTCTCTGGCTGTCTCTTCAGGTACCCCTGCCACTTCAAACAGGATCCTGCCAGGCTTTACAACTGCCACCCAATATTCAGGAGAACCTTTTCCTTTCCCCATACGGGTTTCAGCGGGCTTCTCCGTAACAGGCTTATCCGGAAATATCTTGACCCAGACATTCCCGCCTCTTTTCATAAAACGAGTCATGGCAATCCTTGCCGCTTCAATCTGATTGCTGGTAATCCAGCAAGGATCCAATGCCTGCAGACCATATTGACCGTAAGTGATGGTATTCCCGCGCGTTGCCTTGCCTTTCATTCTGCCCCGAAATACCCTGCGGCGTTTTACTCTTTTCGGCATCAACATATTATTTTCCTCCTTCCGCAACCGGTCTGTTTTTCGCCTTCGGAAGGACCTCTCCTTTGTAAATCCATACCTTTACTCCGATTCCTCCGTAGGTTGTTTTTGCTTCCGCAAACCCATAGTCGATATCAGCCCGCAATGTCTGCAGAGGTATGGTTCCTTCATGGTATCCTTCTCTCCGTGCAATATCCGTTCCGCCAAGACGCCCGGACACCATGGTCTTGATTCCCTTTGCCCCGGTTCTCATGGTTCTTTGCATTGTCTGCTTCATCGCTCTGCGGAAGGAAATCCTGCGTTCCAACTGTGCTGCAATATTCTCCGCAACCAACTGTGCATCCAGGTCCGGATACTTGACCTCCACTATATTTAAAATTGTCGTTTTCTTTGTAAACTTTTCAATTTCCTTTTTCAAGGCATCCACGCCCGTACCGCCTTTTCCAATTACAATACCAGGCTTGGCTGTAAAAATATTCACCTTTACGCGGTTTGCAGCACGTTCAATTTCAATTTTGGAGATCCCTGCATGAAAAAGTTTCTTTTTCAGCATCTTCCTTAATTGTACATCCTCAATCAGATTGTCTGCAAAATCCTTCCTGGAAGCATACCATCTGGCATCCCAGTCCTTGATGATTCCGACTCTAAGTCCATGGGGATTCACTTTCTGACCCACTTATCCATCCCTCCTTATTTTTGTACTTGTTCCAGTTCATCCAATACGATATGGATATGGCTGGTCCGCTTTCGAATGCGGTTTGCCCTGCCCTGAGCCCTTGCCCGCAGACGCTTCAGGGTCGGCCCTTCATTTGCGGTAACCTCAGCGACATACAAACCATCCGGATCCATTTCCAGATTGTTTTTTGCGTTGGCTGCTGCAGATTTCAACAGCTTGACAACTGGCTCGGAAGCCGCCTTGGGCGTATATTCCAATATGGCAAGTGCTTCCTTGACCGTTTTCCCGCGTATCATGTCAATCACAATCTTTACCTTTCTGGAAGAAATGCGGACATAACTGGCGGTGGCATGAGGCCGCTTTTCCCTGCTCTCGTAGCGGGCTTTTGATTTTTCTTTCATCCTTGTCGCCACTGTGATTCCTCCTTCACTATTTCAGCTCAGTAGTCTTTTCTGAATGCTGTCCGCTGTGACCCCGAAAGGTTCTGGTAGGCGCAAACTCCCCAAACTTATGTCCCACCATCTCCTCGGTAATATAGATCGGAACATGTTTCCTGCCATCATGAACGGCAATGGTGTGTCCGACCATTTCAGGAAAAATGGTGGATGCCCTGGACCAGGTCTTTATAACTGTTTTTTTGCCCTGTTTGTTCATGTCCTCTATCTTCTTCAAAAGGTCCGCACGGACATAGGGGCCTTTTTTCACCGATCGACTCATTCAATTGCCTCCTTCCGACTTTATAATCACTGAAACCAGATCCGTTATTTTGTTCTGCGTTTTATGATATATTGGTCAGACTTGTTCCTTTTCTTTCTGGTCTTATATCCCAACGTTGGCTTCCCCCAAGGGGTAACAGGAGAGGGTCTTCCGATGGGAGCCTTTCCTTCGCCACCGCCGTGCGGATGGTCCGGCGGGTTCATAGCAGAACCACGTACGGTCGGGCGGATCCCCATATGCCTTTTCTTGCCTGCTTTCCCGATGGTGATGTTTTCATGCTCTGCGTTTCCCACCTGGCCGATCGTAGCCCGGCACTCGGAGCGAACCATGCGCACCTCACCGGAAGGAAGCCTTACCTGAGCAAATTTCCCTTCCTTTGCGGTCAGCTGTGCCGCATTGCCTGCCGAACGGGTAAGCTGTCCGCCCTTGCCGGCATGAAGTTCAATGTTGTGAATCACGGTACCCACCGGGATATTCTGAAGCGGCAATGCGTTCCCGACCTGGATATCCGCATCCTTGCCGGATACCACCGTATCCCCGACATGCAGCCCGTTGGGACTAAGGATGTATCTCTTTTCCCCGTCCACATAATGCAGCAATGCAATGTTGGCACTTCGGTTCGGATCATACTCAATCCCTGCAACCTTTGCGGGAACCCCATCTTTATCGCGCTTAAAATCAATAATACGATATTTTCTCTTTTCTCCGCCGCCCTGATGACGAACCGTAATCCGTCCTGCATCATTTCTGCCGGCTTTCTCCTTCAAAGCTACCAAAAGTGCCTTTTCCGGCTGTGCTTTGGTAATTTCTTCGAAAGAAGAAACGGTCATATGCCTTCTGGCGGGGGAGGTTGGTCTATATTTTTTGATTGCCATCTTGTCTTACCTCCTTTTAGGCCATTCCTTCGAAGAACTCAATTGCTTTGCTCTCGGCAGTCAGCGTAACAAAGGCTTTCTTAAAGGAAGACCTTCTGCCGGTATGAACTCCCATACGCTTCATTTTGCCCTGCTGGCGAAGCGTGTGTACGTTTTTTACCTTTACTCCGAAAATGGTCTCGACTGCCAGCTTGATTTCCGTTTTGTTGGCCCTGGGATCCACAAGAAAGGTGTACTTCTTATCCGGTATGGAATCATAACTCTTTTCCGTCAATACCGGCCGTATGATAATATCATGAGGGATTTTCATCATGCATACACCTCCTCTACCATTTTTACGGCATCCTGTGTAATGATAAAACGGTCATAGTTCAGAATATCCAATACATTCAGAGTATTGACAAAACAAAGTTTCACATTGGGAAGATTGCGGGACGCTCTCTCAACGGTCTCGTCCCTGCCTGAAAGAACAAGAAGGGCTTTTCCTTCCGACTTCAGATTCTTCAGAACCCGGACCATTTCCTTTGTCTTTGCCTGAGGAAGTGTCAGGGAATCCATCACCGTGATATTGTCTTCCATTACTTTGGAGCTCAGTGCGCTTTTCATGGCAAGCCTTTTGACCTTTTTGGGGACCGTATAACTGTAATCCCTTGGCTTGGGGGCAAATACAACACCGCCCTTTGTCCATATGGGAGAACGGTTGCTTCCGTGCCGGGCACGACCGGTTCCCTTCTGCCTCCAGGGCTTGGCACCGCCACCCCTGACTTCTGCGCGGGTCAGGGCGGATTGGGTACCTTGCCTTTTATTGGCCAGTTGCATCCTGGTAACCTGATACAACGCATTTTTGTTGACTTCAATCCCGAAAATCTCGTCCTTCAATTCGATATCGCCGACTGAAGTGCCTTCTATATTATATAAAGCTACTTTAGGCATAACCTTTCCTCCTTTCCGTTGGATGTATTACCTTTTTACGGTATCCTTGATGGTCAGCAAAGTTCCCTTTGGGCCGGGAACAGCGCCTTTGATCAGCAGCAAATTGCGCTGTGCATCCACTTTGGCGACTTCAAGGTTGGCAATGGTAACCCTGTTCTGCCCCATTCTGCCGGGCAGATGTTTTGTCTTGAATACGCGGCTCGGCGAACTGCTTGGTCCAAGGGATCCGGGACGACGATGATATCTGGAGCCATGTGCCATGGGGCCCCTGTGCTGATTCCATCTCTTGATCACACCGGCAAATCCCTTGCCCTTTGTAATACCGCTGACATCCACTTTCTCGCCCGCGGCGAAAACATCCGCTTTGATCTCATTGCCGACCTGGTAATCCTGTGTATTGTCCAGTCGTATTTCCCTGAGATACCTCCTGTAGGGCGTGCTGTTCTTATCAAAATGTCCCTTCCTGGGTTGATTGACCAGGGTGGATCGAATATCACCGAATCCGATTTGAAGAGCACGATAACCATCTTTTTCCTGAGTTTTGACCTGAGTGACTACACAGGGACCGGCTTCCACTACGGTAACGGGTACCATCAGGCCTTCTTCTGTAAAGATCTGGGTCATGCCCAGCTTTTTACCCAGAATGGCTTTTTGCATTTCTTTAAACCTCCGTTCTGAAACTATAGTGTCCGAAGCTCTATAATTTGATTTCGATATCAACGCCGGCCGGCAGATCCAACCGCATCAAGGAATCCACCGTTTTGGACGTTGGGCTTAAAATATCGATCAAGCGCTTGTGTGTCCTCATTTCAAACTGCTCACGGGAATCCTTGTACTTGTGAGGAGCTCTTAAAACAGTGATCACTTCCCTGTCTGTCGGCAACGGAACGGGACCGGAAACCCTTGCTCCGGTTTTCCTTGCAGTCTCAACAATCCTTTCTGCCGACTGATCAATCAAAGTGTGATCATAGGCCTTTAATTTAATTCTGATTTTTTGGCTTGCCAAAAAATTCCCCTCCTTTTACTCATAGCCGGACGCTTTTTCGTCCTGTCAAGTCAGAAGCAGGGCAATCCATCACCTTGTTACCACTTAACCACGTGTGCCATTTTCAATGTAAAAAAGAAAGGCACACAAGGAAACAAGGAAGTTCGCCCGATTCAAACGGACTGGTCCATAAAAATTCCCCGACACGATTTCATCGGCAACCTTTTACTTCATCCCTAGTGTCCCAATATTAACACAACCATTATATATTACAATAAAACTTACAGGAAAGCAAGTATTTTTTAAGCTTTTACGAAATCTCCAAAGCAGCCCAACAGTGAAATACACTATCCCTTCCTGTTCCGGGAAAGGATAGTGCTTCAACTTCAAAGCCTTGCTCCATTTATTCCTTTATGGAAGAAACAACGCCTGCGCCAACGGTCTTGCCGCCTTCCCGTATGGCAAACCGCA
>ENA-UOOI01000483-UOOI01000483.1-fermentation-metagenome-genome-assembly--contig:-NODE-483-length-50512-cov-24.275442_pt1 | contig 50512 bp, 46 predicted proteins | sample MGYA00245779_ERZ724027 | MGnify/ENA primary metagenome ERZ724027 (study PRJEB28704, sample SAMN03018318) | fermentation metagenome | biome: anthropogenic terrestrial biome; feature: soil; material...
GAATCATTTCATTTTCTTTTTATTTTGTTCTTGACATATTACCAAATTGCTTTCTCATTATGTCCACCTCAATTCTCTTGAGGTATCATTATACTATATTTTTTGCATTTGGGACATAATCATATGTGGTATATTAAGACATTATCATAAATCAATCATACATAGGAATCACTTGATTACCATGCCTTGACATCTTAAATACATATGCTATAATACGAAATATACTTCATGTGAAGCTTACTTCATGTTGCCAAGGGGGTATATATTTGAAAAATAAAGTTAAAGAACTGAGGATTGCTAACAATTTAACACAACAGCAATTAGCTGATTTAGTCTGTGTTTCATCACGAACTATTATTTCACTTGAAAAAGGGCAATATAATCCCTCTATTATGTTAGCATATAAAATAGCCTGTATTTTTAATACAACTATCGAAGATTTGTATTGTTTGAAGGAGAATTTAAAAAGTAAAGAAAAAAATATATAATAAAAAAGGATTTTTTAGTTCAATCATAAGCTTACTATTAGCTGTAACATGTATTATAACTGCCATTATTAAAAACTATCATCAAATGAATAATTAACATCATCCTTGGTTATTAAAACATATGATTCACTCAATCAATTGAATTTTAAGATTTTCTGCCTAGGCAGAAAATCCACATTATTTAATCTTTGTTCTTTAATCTTTTATCTTTGTTTTTAAAGTGTGTATACTTTGCAAAAACATTCTACATTCTGCTCTCACAAAAATCGTTGATGATTCGATATTTTGCTCGGCATAATGTGATGTTTTTAATGCAAAGTATGTTATAATACTCTAGGAAATTTATAAATTTTTTACTGGAGAGATTTTATGAGAAGGTTAAAAGGAGCAGTACTGCCGGTTATAATTATATTTATATGGTGGGCAGGTTCTGCATTGCATTTATTTAATGATTACATAATACCAGGTCCCAGGGTTGTGGCTGAAACTGCCTATGCCCTGTTACTGAATGGAGTTTTATTAAAAAATTTAGCTGTAAGTCTTCAAAGAGTGTTTTTAGGCTTTATTATTACTTTTGTTATAGCCTTTCCCTGTGCTATTTTTGTGGGGATAAATCAAAGGTTTAAAAGCTATGTGGAGCCAATTTTGGAATTTGGAAGACATGTGCCTCCTATAGCAGTTATACCAATGCTTATATTGTGGTTTGGAATAGGGGAAACCTCTAAGCTTGCAGTAATTTTTCTTGCCACTTTCTTTCCTGTGTTTTCAAGCACATTAAATGGGATAACCAACTATGATAAAAAGCTTCTGGAGGTTGGAGATATTTTCAACTTCAGCTCTAAAGATAAATTTATAAAAATAATACTGCCCCAGGCTGTTCCCTCCATACTTACAGGCATTCAGTTAGGTTTGGGGTATAGCTGGAGATCTCTGGTTGCAGCAGAATTAATAGCAGCTTCCTCAGGAATTGGATATATGATAATGGATGCTGAGCAGCTTTCAAGGCCGGACATTATAATAGTTGGCATAATTTCCATAGGATTATCAGGGTATGCTATAGATTATATTATTATGAGCATAATAAATTATTATGGGAAAGGAGTGGAACATGGCAGGATTAATGATTAAGGATTTATGCAAATCATTTTACATAAATAATGAGGAAATAAAGGCAGTAAGAAATGTAAATTTAAACATAAAAAATGAAAGCTTCACAACTATTGTGGGAAAAAGCGGCTGCGGTAAAACCACTCTTCTCAGAATAATATGCGGCTTGGAGACACAAACCAGCGGTGATATAAATTTTTTAAATGAAAAGGGCTTTGGAAAGGTGGGAATTGTTTTCCAGGAACCTAGATTAATGCCCTGGCTTACTGTTAAGCAGAACATGGCTTTTCCCATTACAAAGGTCAGTGATAAAAATAATATAGATGAAACTGTTAATAAATATCTTAATATGCTTGGACTTGAGAAGTTTAAGGATGCATATCCTTCTCAGATTTCAGGAGGAATGGCACAGAGGGTTTCTCTTGGAAGAACTTTGTGCTATAATCCTGACATAATATTAATGGATGAACCTCTGGGGGCCCTGGATGCTTTCAATAGGAGAAAGCTTCAGAATGAGTTTATTAACATTTTTAAAAAATATAAAAAAACTATTGTATTTGTAACACATGATGTGGAAGAAGCAATATATTTAGGTGAAAATGTGGTGATTATGGATCATGGAACTGTGGTGGAGCAGGTGCCTGTAAATATGGATTATCTAAGAGATACAGCAAGCATTGACTTCATAAAACTCAGAGAGCAGATACTTAATAGAATTTTATTAAAAAATTAAACTTTTATGGGAGGATACAAAATGAAAATTTTTAAAAAGACAGTGGCATTACTTTGCATAAGCGTATTGACAGCTTCTGCTTTATCAGGCTGTGCTGCAGGGAAAAATCAAAGTAATGCAAATAATCAGCAGAAAAAGGAAACAGTGAAAAATATAAATATTTCTTATGTTAAGGCACCTCTTAATGTGCCATCTATAGTGGAAAAAAAGGAAAATTTATTTGAAAATGAATTTTCAAAAGATAATATAAAGGTTACATTTCCTGAAATAACAGAAGGTTCAAAGATGACTGAAGCTGTGGCTGCAGGATCATTGGATTTCTGCAATGCCATTGGTGCCACATCAGTTATACTGGCAGCAGCCAACGGTGTGGATATCAAGATAATAGGCATGTATAGCAGAGCACCAAAGTCTTTTACCATTATGTCAAAGAATCCTGCTATAAAAACAGCTGCAGATCTTAAAGGCAAAAAAGTAGTTGGACCTAAGGGAACCATATTACATCAGCTCTTATTAGAAGCACTGAAAAGCAAAAATTTGAAAGCCAGCGATGTGCAGTTTATCAATATGGGAATACCTGATGCAGTAGCAGCAATGATGGGAGGCAGTGCAGATGCAGCTTTAGTAGCAGGAGCAGCTGTGACACAGTCACAAGCTAAGGGCGCACATATTGTAACTACAGGAGAAGGCTTACTGGATGCCACTATTGTAATAGCAGCCAGTGGAGATTTTCTTTCTAAACATGAGGACATTGCAAAAAGATATATGAGTGTTCATCAAAAGAGCCTTGAATTCATGAAGAATAATCCCGATGAAACATATAAGCTTGCTTCAGAGGAAACTAAAATGTCACTGGATCAGGTAAAGCAAATGTATGCTTTGTATGATTTTAATCCTAAAATTACAGATAAGGATATAGAGGATCTGGAAAAGACTCAGGATTTCCTAAAGGAAAATGGAATGCTCACTAAAAAGGTAGACATAAAATCATTAATACATGATCTCTCAAAACCATATTAATATTATAAAAAAGGTGATAATATAGTAGAGGTAGAAATATTATTTAAAAAGAAGAAATAATATGCATAATGCAGCAAGGGGGTAACCATGAAAAAGGTCTTGAAACTATTTCTAACTTTACTTTTCACCTCATGTATTGCCTTAAGCTCATCTTTAACTGTAATGGCAGATGGCGATACTGTACCATTAGATACAAATGATACAACAGTTCCAGTAACAGAAGTTACACTGGATAAAAAGGATGCAGTTTTGGAAGCAGGCAGCACATTAAAATTAAATGCTTCTGTACTTCCGGAAAATGCATCTAATAAGCAAATAATATGGACAACCAGTAATGCTGACACAGCTTCAGTGGATGCAAATGGTTTAGTTACTGCTATAAAGCAGGGAACTGCAGTGATTACAGCTGCTGCAGCAGACGGACAGAAAACTGCAGTATGTAATGTTACCGTAAATGGCTTAAAAGGCTGGATTAAAGCCAATGAAAAATGGTATTATTACGATGCTGCAACAGGTATAAAGAAAACTGGATGGCTTAATGACAAAGGAATGTGGTATTATTTACTGGATAGCGGAGAGATGAAAACAGGATGGCAGACAGTCAATGGTCACTGGTATTATTTAAACCAAAATGGTGCTATGGCAATGGGATGGCTTTCCTATAATGGACACTGGTATTATTTAAACCCTAATGGCGATATGGCTGTGGGCTGGATTTATAAAAATGGACAATGGTATTATTTAAATCCAAATGGTGATATGGCTGTAGGATGGATTTACAAAAATGGACAATGGTATTATTTATATTCCAGCGGAGCCATGGCCACAGGATGGATACAAAGCAATGGCACATGGTACTGCTTATACAAACATGGGGCTATGGCATCAAAGTCAGATATGGAGTCATCATTGAATTCATCAGGCCTAGGCAGTGCAACAAGCTATTTTATCACAGTAGACAATAACAATCAGATGGTAAATGTGTATACAGGATATAAAGGCCACTGGTCATTAATAAGATCCATGAGATGTGCATCAGGAACAGCTGCAACTCCAACAGTCAGGGGACTATACAGCATTTATGGAAGAGGCCCTTGGTTTAGAGCCGGAAGCAATACCATCTGCAAATACTGGACAGGCTTTTATGGAAATTATCTTTTTCATACAATTTTATTAGACAATAATGGCAATATACAGGACCCAACACTTGGAATTCCAGCATCTCACGGCTGTGTAAGACTTGCTATTGATGATGCATGGTACATTTATTACAATATGCCAACAGGCACAAGAGTGTGGTCATACTAATTTATAATCTGGGGAATTTGCATTGCATTTTTATACAAAAAACAACAAAAAGGGAAGATACATTAATCTTCTCTTTTTGTTTGCTTATGATATAATTATTATAAAGTTTAAGTTAATTTAACTTTACATTAAAAGGATGATAATTATGAAAAAGGGTATAAAAATAATATTATGTCTGATTACTGCAGCTTCATTATTGCAGTTCCCTTATTATGCTAAGGCTGCTGGCAATACAGATAGTACTTATAATAGAGCTGATATAAGTGAGCAATCTGCTTCAACCTCAGTAAAGTCTCCACTTCTTGGAGCAAAACCGTCTAAATTCAAGATTTTAGATTCTAAAAACAGTTTAAAAAAAAGTACAAGCAATCTGCCTGCATCTTATGATTTAAGAACACTTAACATGGTAACGCCTGTGGACAATCAGGGCATTAACGGTGCATGCTGGGCATTTGCAGCTACAGGCTCTTTGGAATCCTATCTTCTTGAAAAGGGCTATGGAACATATAACTTTTCTGAAAACAACGTGGTAACAGGAGGCTCTTCACCAGACTATTACGAAATGGGCGGAAACAGGGATATGGCAGCGGCTTATTATGCCAGATGGGCAGGACCAGTGCTTCAAAGCATGGACCCTGATTCATTATCAACAATTGTAAACAGAGGTTCTTATACACCTGCATTTCATGTACAGGATGTTATTTATCTTAAGGACAGGAAATCCTCTCTGGACAATGCAGAACTGAAGAATCAGATTATCACATATGGTGCTGTAGACAGCTCATTATATTATGATGATTATTATTATAATGACAGCAATTATTCCTATTATGACCCTTACACTTCAGACAGAAATAATGCTAATCATGATATTGCCATTGTGGGCTGGGATGATAATTACCCTAAGGAAAAGTTTTTGAATCAGCCTGCCGGGAATGGAGCTTTTATCTGTAAAAACAGCTGGGGAAAAGACTGGGGGGATAATGGATATTTTTATGTATCTTATTATGATGGAGTCATTGGTACAGATTTAACAAGTTTCACTGCAGAGAAAAGCAGCAATTATAACCATATATATCAGTATGATAAAAATGGGCTTATTGTAGAAATTCCTGTAAATAGCAATCAGATATGGTTTGCCAATGTGTTCCAAAGCTCTTCCAGCCCTGAAAATCTGGCTGCTGTAGGCACATATTTCGATTATGAGAACACATATTATGAGGTATACTACAGTACAGGAAGCGACGGGTTTAACAATCTTACTAAAATAAAATCAGGGACTATGGACAAAGGCGGTTACAGAACAATAAAGCTGGACAAGCCTCTTAACTTAAAAACAGGTGAAAAATATACTGTAGCTGTTAAATTAATTTCTCCAGGATATACAGCTGATTTCCCAATTGAAACCAATGATTACACCCTTGGAATAACCGTAGATACACCCCCTGGAAGAAGCTTTGTATCTGAGGACGGTGTAAACTGGGAAGATGTTAATACATCTGGTATTAACAAAAACGTGGCTTTAAAGGCATATACTGTAAATAGTACAAGCAGTACTAATGTATCATCTGCAGATATTGAGAATGCATCTAAATGGCCTTCAAAAACCATTACTGATTTAAATAAGGTGTGGAATGTGAAGTTTAGTGATAAGCTGGATCCATCCACAATAAACAATAACAATATATATATTTATAACAGCTTATTTAATAAAATAAATTCCAGTGTGGTATTGGACAGTGATGGAAGAACACTTCATGTAAGCGTTCCATCAGGCACATACAAATCAGGACAAAGCTATACACTGGTGGTAGGCAGCAATGTGGCTTCTGCATCAGGCAGTAAAATACTGAAGCCTGTTGTGATGAATTTTAATGTAAACTAATTATAATGAACTAAATGTTTAAATTTACATTGATACTAAATTGTAAATTAATATAAAATAAAAATAAGGTATAATTACTTATGAAAAATATAATCTGGGAGGAAATAATTTTGAATATTAAAAAGTTTGTAACATTTTTTTTAAGTGTAGTTATTATAACCGGAACATTGGCATTTTCAAATTATGATGTTAAGGCCAGCAGCTGGACTCAGACTTCAGGAACCTGGTACTATGTTAATAATAATGGAACAAAGACAACAGGCTGGAGATTTATTAATGGAAGATGGTATTTCTTTAATCAAGCAGGTGTAATGAAGACAGGCTGGTATTCTGATGGAATACACTGGTATTATTTAAATCCTAATGGTGATATGGCAACTGGATGGAAATACATAGGAGGGTACTGGTACTACATGTACTCCAGCGGTGCTATGGCTCAGGGATGGATTTATGTTAACCAAAAATGGTATTATCTTTATGACAGCGGTGCCATGGCAGCAAATACAAAAATAGGTTTTTACGGTGTGGATATCAACGGAGTTTGGGTAAGTACTGATTTTGGAGTTATTGACATACATTAAAGGGTATTAATATTTTAAGGGGGATTTTTGCTTATGTATGGAAGTTTTAATGTGCTTTCTTTAAAAAAAAGAACTATTAAACATGCTGTCAGGGTTTTAATTGCTGTTTTCATTTTTACAATGTTCAGCGGGATTAATGTAAAGGCTGCAGATTATACACCCTATTATAATGGTGGAAATATTAGAATTGGACTAGAAAATATGATGTCCAGTAGTATAAATGTAACAATTAATGGTGATTATACAGTTAATTCTAATTCGTGTAAAAGCGGGACAAGCTTCATCCTTTCAACAAATAGTGATAAGATAAGTCTAAATGGAACTATAGTGGATTCAGTGAATTTTGTTCCTACACAGGCTGGGAGCACAATAAGTATTACTTCAAATTCTACTACGCACAAATATTTAGGCACTGTTAGTTTTCAAATTAAGAACACAGCTATTTTACCTATAAATAGTATTTATATAGAGGATTATTTAAAAGGTGTTGTACCATCAGAAATGTATAGTACTTATAATATTGAAGCGTTAAAAGCTCAGGCAATTGCAGCAAGAAGCTACGCTTTAAGGAAATTAACAAATGGCTATGATTTAGATGACACAACTAACTGCCAGGCATACAAGGGATATTATGGAACATTAACTAATGTGGATAAGGCTGTTGATGAAACCAGGGGAATAGTTCTTCAATATCAGTCAAATATTATTGATGCATTGTATTCAGCAAGTAATGGAGGATACATTGAAGACAGCAGCAATGTTTGGACAGGTTCCTTTCCATATTATAAGGAAAAGCCAGATACATTTGACCCGCAAGACAGCTGGACTAAACCATTTACTGCAAAGGATATAGAAACAACTTTAAAAAGTAAAAAACTTATTTCATCCACTGATACTTTTACAGGCATCAACACAAATACAATTACCTATTATCAAAGCGGAAGAGTAAGTAATATAGAAATTAATTATGTAAATTCAGCAGGTACACCGCAGATGGCAGCATATTCAAAAGAAAGTGCCAGAATGTTTTTATCATTACCAAGTTCATTATACACTGTAACTTTTGATGAAAAAACAAATACCTATACTTTTATAGGCAAAGGATATGGACATGGTATAGGAATGAGCCAGAAAGGTGCTCAGCAGATGGCACTTAGCGGAAAAACATATAGCGATATATTGAATTTTTATTATCCTGGTACAAATGTGGCAAATTTAGCTGGGGATATAATCACACCGCCAACACCACCGGTTACACCACCTACCCTAAACGGCTGGGTATCAAAAAATGGCAGCTGGTATTTGTATGCAGACAATAACTATCTAATAGGATGGCAAAGAGTGAATGGTAAGTGGTATTATCTAGATAAAACAGGTATAATGAAAACTGGATGGATTCTAGATGGCACAACCTGGTACTTCCTGGATAGCAGCGGCGCTATGGATACAGGCTGGAGACAGTTAAGCGGTAAATGGTACTTCTTAAGGCCTAATGGAGCAATGGCAACAGGATGGATTAAGTTAGGGTCAAAGTGGTACTATCTTTACAATAGCGGAGCAATGGCAACTAGATGGATTCAGTCAGGATCTAAATGGTATTATCTTTACAGCAATGGGGCCATGGCATGCGGCACTACCATAGGAAACTATAAGTTAGATGACAGCGGTGCCTGGATAAAGTAGAAAAGGAAAAATTACAATGAAAAATTTATTAGATGCAGCTTTTATAATTTTAATTTATGCTTACATGATCTTATTACCAATTCTGCCAAGCAAGTTTAAATTGCATTCCATTCCTTTAAATGGTGATGCAATACTTGCTTTAATAATGCTGGTATATTTTATAAAAATATTGTTAGACAAAGATACAAGAGAAAGATTTGCCAGTGGAATAAGAGATTTTTTTAGGAATAGGCTTACAATATTCATTTTTATATTTTGTTTAACAATGTTTATTTCAATTTCTTATTCTCAAAATAAATCCTTAGCATTAAACGAATCAATAAGATTTTTAACCTATGTTTTTTTGTTCTTTGTGATTAAATATGAGATGCATGACAAAAATTCTATAAAACTGCTGCTCAGGGTATATTTATTTTCATGTTTCATGGTTTTCTTTATTGGAGTTATAGATCACTATTATAATCTAAAATTTTTATATCATAGTGCTTTTTATGATAAATCCAGATTAGAAGGAACCATGGAAAATAGTAATAACTTAGGAGCCTTTGCAGTAATTTCAATATTTCCACTGATTGTATTGACGCTGGAGGATAAGAAAATAATTAATAAAATAATATACTTTATAATATTAAGCCTTGGAGTATTAAATCTGATTTTTGCTGCATCCAGAAACTCATGGCTTGCAGTAGCTGTTGGGTTTGTTTTTTTAACTATATTGTTCAGCTATAAATTTATATTTTCTTTCTTGTTTTTAGGCGGTGCAGTGTATTTTATACCTAAAGTACATGCAAGATTAATGCAAATTTTTAATACTGCTCAAAATGAGTCCAGAATAAAAATATGGAAGCTTGCAATTAAGGTTATAAAGGATCACCCTCTTATAGGTGTGGGCAATGGCAATTATTATAGTGTATATCCGGAATATATAAAAAGGTATCCTGAGCTTGTTGATACTTATGACTCCGTTCAGGTGTATCATCCCCATAATATTTTTCTGAAAGTTCAGTGCGAACTTGGTTTTGCAGGGCTGCTGTCATTTATAGGTATAATTGTATCAATTGCTATTGAGCTTAGAAAAGTTGTTAAATTTACTACAGACAGCTTTAATAAATCCTTTTATAAAGGCTTTTGTGCTTCTTTTGCTGCTTTTTTATGTATGAATTTAGTTGATAACTTTTTTTCGGCTCCAAAAGTAATAGCATTCTTCTGGATACTGGTAGCAGTAACACAATCAGCAGGTATTGATATTAAACAGTAAATTAATATATAATAAATTTATTATAAATAAAATAGTTGCGGGAGGCATTTATGGAAAACAAATGCGAAATATCTTTAGATTTAGGAAATAATCAATCACTGTCAGAACTAAAGAAACGTGTATTTGAAGAGGAATTAAAGGAAATAAATGATAAACATCCATTGAAGGAAAATGACATAGATATTCATGTTACTTATTTTACTAAAAATGATGATGATTTAGAGGCGGGATTTTTTGTGAGAAATGGACTGAAATCGAACTTGTCCATGGAGGAAATTCCTCTTGTTATAATGGATGATAAAGAAAATCCAGTAATGAGCCAGAATTTTAATTTCAAAGATGAGGGATTAATTAAAGGCCATGGTGCAAGACACTTTACTGTGAATTTTAAGATTCCTGAGGATGTGGTCTTTGATGAATCCAAGGATTATACTATTAAGTTCAATACAACCATGCAAATGAAGGCATTTAACTCTGTGGATACAGAAATTGAAAATATGCCTGCAAACCTTTCTTTTGAACAGGAAAGTGTTTTAAGGGATTTTGCTCACAATCTGCCTACACTTAAGGCAAATGAGTTTTCAATTTCTTTATTTAAGCTGGAGTTTACCCCTGAGGATGATATAATGTGTACACTGCTGTTTAGAAATGGAAATACAAAACCTGTTAAGGTTGAAAAGCTGCCTGTAAGCATTTTTGATGGAACAAATAATTTAATAAGCCGCAAGGTATTTGCAAATGTACCTGAACTTGACAGCATCAATCCTGGCAAGGCAAAGGTTGTAAGTTTTTTGTTCAAACAGGCTGAAGTTAGGCCTGGAAGGTTTGATTTTACTAAGTGCAGAGTAGAATTTAAATAAATATTAAAAATCATAGAAAAATCATAATACCTATTCTAATTTCAACTATGATGTGTTATAATATTCGTATATTAGTAAATTTAGGTAAGTTTAATTTGTTGTTCAAGTTTTTGTAACTCTTATTAATATAGGATAGAGGTTAAACCATCAATAATCAGGTTAACCTCTATTCTTTTTTAATTGATAATAATATATGAATTTTTCAGACAATTTCTTATAGGTTTATGCGATAGATAATGGAGGAAGATATGTTTTCAAACATTTTAGGATATAAAGTTTATAATGAAGATAAATCAAGCCTGCTTAATTACATAAAGAAATTTGAAAAGGTTAATATAATTTCAGGAAACCCTGAGGTATTATTTAATGGATTATATAATAAGGAACTATTTGATGAATTTAATTCACCTGAGTCAGTAATTATACCAGATGGAGTTGGCGTGGTTTTAGCTGCAAAAATTGTTAAAGAACCTGTAAAGGAGAAAATTGCAGGTATAGAGGTAACAGAGGATATATTTAAATACTGTGAGGAAAACAATAAGTCTGTTTATCTTCTGGGAACAAAACAGGAAACCCTTGAAAAATGTGTTTCAAACCTTAAAAACAAGTATACCAAGCTGAACATCTGCGGATACAGGAATGGATTTTTTAACTTAGATAGCTGTGATGATTTAATTTCTGAAATTAATACCAAAAGACCATATGCCATATTTGCTGCTATGGGAAGTCCAAGACAGGAAAAATTTATTTCAATGTATATGCATAAGCTTCCATGCAAAATATATATGGGAGTTGGGGGAAGCTTTGATGTTTTTGCAGGTGAGGTTAAAAGAGCCCCAAGATGGATGATAAAGCTGGGCATTGAATGGCTTTACAGGGTTTTTAAGGAGCCATGGAGGATAAAAAGACTATGGAGTATACCTAAGTTTTTATTTATGGTAATTAAAAGCATGAAAGATTAAATGTGGTGATGTTATGAAAATATTACATATAATTTCTGGAAATGACAATGGCGGGGGAGCTAATCATGTTTTAAATATCTGCAAATCACAGTTTGAAAACTACAATAATATAATAGGCTGTATAGGTTCAGGCTGTTTTTATGATAAATTAAAGCATTTGAATTATGATTATGCTTTATTTCCCAATACCCTTAATAATAATGATATAATCAATTACATCAATGATAATAATATAGATGTGGCGGATTTTCATGGAGCTAAGGCTTTTGCCATACATAGATTTATAAAGAGAAGGCTGAACTGCCATACTGCTGCCACCATACACAGCGATTACAGATATGATTTTATGAATAATAAAATGAAGAAATATTTATATACTCCTCTGAGTTATGTAGGCTTAAAGAGCTTTAAGAGCTTTGTATGTGTTTCTCAAAGCATTAAAACACTGCTTAATGACAAGGGTTTTAAAGGCAGTAAGTGCGTAATTAACAATGGTATAAATATTAATGAAATTGAAATAAAAGAGACCAGAAGTGAAATACGGTCACAGTATAATATATCAGAGCAGGATGTTGCATTTGTGAATATAGCAAGAATGCATCCTGTAAAAAATCAAAAGCTTTTAATAAATGCTTTCAAAAAGCTCAGCAGTGAGTTTGAAAATGTTAAGCTTATTATAGTTGGAGACGGACCTTTGGAAAATCAGCTGAAGCAGCAGTGCAGTGATTTAAATCTGCAGAATAAGATTATATTTACAGGTTTTAAAAGCAATCCATATGGCATATTAAATGCCTGTGATATAAGCATTTTAACTTCAATTAGTGAAGGAGGAGCACCTCCTCTCACGGTTTTGGAAAGCGGTGCTTTAAAAAAACCTGTTATCTGCACAAAAGTTGGAGATGTGGATTTAAATTTCACTGAAAATGAAATGATTATAATCGAAAATAACGCAGATGCTGTGTACAGCAGTATGAAAAAGGCAATGGAGAATTTAAAGGAAAATTTCCTGGGGAATAATTTGTACAGTAAAGTACAAAAGAATTTTACATTACACAGGTTTTGTACAGATTATTATAATTTTTATCATGACTTGTGTAAATAAATAATTGGAGAGTAGTTATGCTAAAGAACAGCAGATTAATTAAGAGTTCTATTATAGTAATGATTTTACTTGTTATTGGAAAGGTACTGGCATTTGTAAGGGATGCATTAATTGCAGCCAAGTTCGGCACCACCATTGAGACAGATATATATATGTTTGCCTTTGGTGCAGTGATGCTGTTAACAAGCATAGGCTACGGCTTAACCACCACCTTTATTCCAATACATACGGAAAATATCGAAAAAAAGACCTTTAAGGAAAGAAATGAATATGTAAATAAGCTGTTAAATATATTCATGCTGTTTACAATAATTGTGACCATTCTTGGAATTATTTTTGCAAAATATATTATTATGATCTGTGCTCCAGGGTTTACTAAAAATCCTGCTGTATTCAGCATGGCAGTGCAGATTATAAGGATTATGTTCCTTTCTCTTATATTTGTCGGCATGCAGAGCATTATTACTGGAGTGCTGCAGGCTCATAAGTATTTTTTTGAACCATCTGCCATGTCCATAGCATCAAATTTGATATATGTAATTTATCTTGTTTTTTTACCTGATAAATATGGCATTTTAGGTTTTGGAGTGGCAACAGTGCTTGGATTTTTCGCACAATATATAATAAATGTGCCAAGGTTTAGGGCTTTAGGGTACAAATATAAGTTTATATTGGATTTTAAGGACAAGGACATTATAAGATTATTTAAACTAATGCTTCCTATTATTATAAGCACATCCTTAATTCAGATAAATTTGTTTATAAACAGGTCCTTTGCCACAAATTTATATGAGGGAGCAGTTTCAATACTTGATTTTTCAAATAAAGTAACCATGCTGGTATATGAGGTGTTTGCTGTGGCAATTTCAACAGTGATATACCCTACTTTGGCTACTCATGCTGCCAACAAAAATAATACTGAATACAATAAGGCTCTTGGAAAATCCATTAATATGATATTTTTAATTCTTATACCTGCAGCAGTTGGAATAATTGTTTTAAGAGTACCTATTATAAGTGTAATATTTAAAAGAGGACAATTCGTGGAGAGCTCAGTAATTAAAACTGCACAAGCACTGCTTTTCTTTTCTCCGGCTATAATATTTTACGGCTTAAGGGATATTTTGAGCAGAGCCTTTTATTCCTTAAAGGACACAAAAACCCCTATGATAAACAGCTTTTTCGGCATAATACTTAATTTTATTCTAAGCTCTATACTTGTAAAATTCATGAATGTTTCCGGATTAACTCTGGCAGCATCAATTTCCACGGGTATGATAACACTTTTACTGTTCTACAATCTTAATAAAAAGGTAAAAGGCATAAATGTAAAGAATATAATTACTGAATTTGTTAAAATACTTATAGCTTCAGCAGTTATGGGGGCAGTGGTATACATAATATACAAGTTCCTTGGTGCACACCTGGCACTAACCATGAAGGGAAATTTAATTATTATTTTAATATCAGTAATAGCTGCTGTGCCGGTATATGTTATTAGTGCTTATATGCTTAAAGTAAAAGAATTAAAGGAGATATTTAATATTGGCTCTCATGGAGCTGAAAATTAGGGAATAAGATGGAGGTCATAATGAAAAACATACAGGGTGATTTGGACATAATATTAGCCTCAACGGCCTTTGGTGTAATGCCCGTTCTGGCAAAATTAGCCTATGGAAGAGGAGCAACTACATATACAGTGCTGTTTTTAAGATTTTTATTTGCAGCCTTTATTTTACTTTATATAATTTTAAATAAAAAGATATCACTTAAATTAAATATAAAGCAGATTTTAATGGTAATTATGCTGGGGTTATTTGGATATTCAGCCACTGCTTTGTGCTTATTTATTTCTTATAACTATGTATCAGTTGGCGTGGCTACAAATCTTCTTTACACATATCCTGCCATAGTTACACTGATGTCCAGATTTTTCTATAAGGAAAAGCTTTATGGCAGAAAGATTGTATCCCTGCTGCTGTCCTTAATTGGAGTATTTATTTTAATTGAGATAAAAAATCAGAGCATTAACATTACAGGAGTTTCATTTGCATTTGCTTCAGCTATATTTTATTCACTTTATGTGCTTGGGATTTCCACAGATAAAGCAAAGAAAATTAACAGCTATGTTATGATTTTTTATCTTTCAGTAACCTCCAGCATTATAATGTTTTTACTTGGAGTGTCAACTTCGACACTGGATTTAAGAATAGATTTCTATGCTTTAATATGCATTATTTTACTGGCATTTATATCTACAGTTGTAGCTCTTATGTCATTCCTTAAAGGTGTAAGAATTATAGGACCCTCCAGGGCAGCCATTTTAAGTACTTTGGAGCCTATTGTAAGCATAATACTGGGATTTTTGATTTTAAAGGAAAAATTATCATTGAATATGATAATAGGAAGTGCACTGGTCATTGCTTCAGTACTGCTTTTAGTAAAGGACAATACTTTAAAAGAACCTGCAGAAAATTAAAAAAAGGACTATATCATAAACATGGTGATATAGTCTGTATACTCTGTGATATTACAATTCCGGATATATGTTCTCCCAGATGCAGTCTCGTATGGCCTGAGTATTTTTCTCATTTGCATTAATGGCAATAACTGCATTTTTATCCTCTAAAACAATGGCAGCCTGTCCATTCATTCCACTGGCTCTGTATGAGTTATGACTGCCTCTCCAGAAAAAGTAACCGTAGCCCATGCGGTTATCAAGAGGGCCATAGCCTGTGTTTATCTGCTTTTTTGTTGCCTGCTGCGCCCAATCTTTAGAAATTAACTGTTTTCCATTATATTCACCCTTTTGAAGGTATAGTTGTCCAAATTTGGCAAGTTCATTTGCTGTGAGCATTAAACCACTGGCCCCGAAAACGTGACCCTGCGGACAGAATTCACAGTCAGGACGTGGAATTCCAAGAGGCTTAAATAATCTTGGCATAAGGTAGTCAATTAAGGAGCATCCTGCAGCTTTTTCCAAAATAACTCCAGCAAGATAAGCAGTACAGTTAGTATATGTGAATTGTTGTTTTGCATCAAAGTAAAGAGGCATTGACAAAGCAAACTGAATCCAGTTTTTATTTTTTAAACTTTTTCTTTCAGCCATCAAGCCTGGATCCTTATATCCTGCTGCCATCATTAAAAGATCTTCAATAGTTAATTTTTTAAGTCTCTGAAGCTGAAGCTTTGGCAGATTGCCTGGAATGTCATTTTCAAAATAATCCATAATTTTATTCTGCAGCTTAAGAAGTCCTTCATCTATAGCCATTCCAATAGCTGTAGAGGTAAAGCTTTTTGTAGCTGAATACTGATTTCTTCTAATCTCCTTAGCCCAGTGATGTTCAGCTATTTTTTCCCCGTTTTTCAGCACCACAATGCTGTATAGATTTAAATTCTTGGACTTTTCAATAAATTTATCAAGCATTTTATAGCCTTGCCTTTCTATAAATTAATCTTTTATACCATTATAGCATTAAAATCAATGCTTATGTGGTGTACCAGTATTTTCCTATTTATATTTTAAAATAAAATTTAAAATAAAGCAATATATATTGCACTATTATGATAAAGTGACAGTGTGTTAAAAATATTCAGAATATTCAAATGCGATAAAATAAAGGTTAATGCAATTTTTTAAAGAATATAAATAGTATAAGCACAAAATATATATGAAAAGGGGATAAAATATGGATACTGTTTATTTGGATGGGAATCATTTAACATTAGAAAACATAAAAGATGTATGCATAAACAATGCAAAGGTAGAATTAAGTGAAGATGCTGAAAAAATGGTAACCAGTTCGAGGAAAATTGTTGATGACATTGTAGAAAATAATAAGGTTATCTATGGTATTACAACTGGATTTGGAAAGTTTGCTGATGTGACTATTTCAAAGGAGGACAGCAAGACTTTACAGAAAAATTTAATATTGTCTCATGCCTGTGGTACAGGAAAGCCTCTGCCAAAGGATGTTGTGAGATGCGTTATGCTGCTTAGGGCAAATGCACTTTCAAAAGGATATTCAGGAATAAGACTTAGTACATTAAATACACTTATAGAAATGCTGAATAAAGGTGTTCATCCTGTTATACCAGAGAAAGGATCACTTGGAGCCTCAGGAGATCTTGCTCCTCTTGCACATATGGTGCTTCCTATGCTTGGCTATGGAAAAGCTGAATATAAAGGAGAGGTACTGGATGGAAAAGATGCAATGCATAAGGCAGATATAAATGTGGTGGAGCTGGTTGCTAAGGAAGGCCTTGCCCTCATAAATGGAACTCAGGTAATGACAGGTGTAGGTTCTCTGGCTTTAATGGAAGCTATAGATCTTTTAAAAGTAAGCGACATTGCAGCAGCACTTACTATTGAAGCACTTAGGGGCATTAAGGATGCCTTTGACCCAAGAATACACAAAATAAGACCTCATAAAGGACAAATGGATACAGCTGCAAATATGCTGAACCTTACTGAAGGCAGTACATTTATCACAAGACAGGGCCAGCTTAGAGTACAGGATGCATATTCACTAAGATGTGTGCCTCAGGTCCATGGTGCATCCAAAGATGCAGTTAATTATGTTAAAGAAAAAGTTGAAATTGAAATAAATTCAGCTACGGATAATCCTATTGTTACAAGAGAAGGAGATGTAATTTCAGGAGGAAATTTCCATGGCGAACCTATGGCATTACCATTTGATTTTCTTGGAATTGCCTGTGCTGAACTTGCTGACATATCAGAAAGAAGATTGGAAAGACTCATTAATTATCAGTTAAATGACCTTCCTCCATTTTTAGTTAAGCATGGAGGATTAAATTCAGGATTTATGATAACACAGTATGCTGCAGCATCTCTTGTTTCAGAAAATAAGGTGCTGGCTCATCCTGCCTCAGTGGATTCCATACCTTCCTCTGCAAATCAGGAGGATCACGTAAGCATGGGAACCATAGCTGCAAGAAAGGCAAGAGACATAGTTGGAAATGCAAGAAGAGTGCTTGCCACAGAAATTATGGCAGCTTGTCAGGCAATAGACTTCAGACAAGGATTTAAGCTTGGCAAAGGTACCCAGGCAGCCTATGATACCGTAAGGAAATATGTGGATTTTATTGATAATGATAAAGTAATGTATGTAGAACTTGATAAATGCGAAAAATTAATAGCCACAGGAGAACTGCTTAAAAATACTGAAAAGGAAGTTAAAATAAAATACTAATCATATGAAAAGGAGAGATGGCAATGGGAAAAATTGTGGAGTGCATTCCAAACTTTAGTGAAGGAAGAGACATGGAGGTTGTTGAGAGAATAGTTGATGCAGTTAGAAAAGCAGATGGTGTAAAGCTTCTAAATTACTCATCTGACAGCGATCACAACAGAACAGTGGTAACTTTTATTGGATCAGTTCAGGGCGTTGAAACAGCTATTCTTAAAATGGCAGAAAGGGTTTATGAAAATATAGACATGTCAAAGCATACGGGAGGACATCCAAGAATGGGAGCATTGGATGTGGTTCCCTTTGTTCCAATTAAGGATGTGACAGTGGAAGAATGCATTGAATTGTCAAAAAGAGTTGGAAAGGCCATAGGAGAGAAATTTAACATTCCTGTTTATCTCTATGAGGATTCTGCATCAAAGCCTGAAAGGAAGAATTTAGCTGCTGTGAGAAAGGGACAGTATGAGGGCTTCTTTGGAAAAATAAAGGACCCTGCATGGAAACCTGATTTCGGACCTGCAGTTATGAATGTTAAAGGAGGCTGCACTGCTGTGGGAGCCAGAGTTCCTCTAGTTGCTTTTAATGTAAATTTAGGTACAGATAATATAGATATTGCCAATAGTATTGCCAAAATAGTGAGAAACATAGGAGGCGGCCTTAGATTTGTTAAAGCCATGGGAGTAAAAATTGAGGACAGAAACATAGTACAGGTGTCCATGAACCTTGTGAATTATGAGAAAACCTCAATTTACAGAGCTTATGAAATGGTTAAAATGGAGGCAAAGAGATATGGGGTGCCTGTGGTGGGCAGTGAAATAGTTGGACTGGTTCCAATGTCAGCACTAGTGCAGAGCCTTGAATATTATCTGCAGATTGAAAATTTCTCTGAGGATCAGATACTTGAAAAGAGAATTTTTATGCAGTAGTTCAGGTAAGAGGTAAGAAGTAAGAGGTAAGAGGTAAGAGGTAAGAACTAAGAACTAAGAACTAAGAGCTAAGAGCTAAGAGCTAAGAGTCAATTCTACAGTTATAGGTTTAAAGTTAAGAGTTAAGAGTCAATTCTACAGTTCTAGAGTTAGGTTTGTTCAATTTTGTGATTGGGGGAATTAACATGAGAACTATTATAAAAAACATCGGGTGTTTAGTTACCTGCAGGGGAAGCCATAAAAAAATCAGGGATGAAATGAAGGACGCCGGCATAATTGAAAATGGGTTTATTGTAATAGAAAAAAATATAATAGCTGAAATTGGCACAGGGGATGGATACAAAAAGTTTTATGAGCAGGGAGACAAGGTTATTGATGCACAGGGGAAAACAGTTACACCTGGGCTTATAGACAGCCATACCCATGTGGTATACGGCGGCTCCAGAGAGTTTGAACTGCCTCTTAAATTAAAAAAGGTAAGCTATATAGACATATTAAATGCAGGAGGAGGAATATTAAGCACTGTAAATGAAACCAGAAAGAGCTCCACAGAAAAACTTATAAGTGAAACAAAAGCCAGGCTGGATACAATGCTTCTGCACGGAACAACCACTGTAGAAAGTAAATCAGGATATGGACTTAACTTTGGTGATGAAATGAGGATGCTTCATATAAATAAAATATTAAATGAAAGTCATCCAATTACCATTGAGTCAACATATCTGGGGGCTCATGCTGTGCCAAAGGAATATAAAAATAACAGAAGGGCATACATTGACAGCATAATAAATCAGCATATTCCATATGTGGAATCTCATAGTATGGCTAAGTTCATTGACTGCTTCTGCGAGGAGGGAGTCTTCAGCATAGATGAAACAAGAGAGATTTTAAATGCAGGTAAGCAGCATGGCTTAAAGGTAAAACTCCATGCAGATGAAATTGAGTCCATGGGAGGAGCGGAACTGGCAGCAGAGCTTGGGGCCGTTTCAGCAGAGCATCTGGTGGCGGCATCAAAAGAAGGAATCAAGGCAATGGCACAAAATGGTGTAATTGCAGTGCTGCTTCCAACTACTTCATTTTATTTAATGCTTAATAAATATGCACCTGCAAGACTTATGATTGACATGGGAGTGCCTGTGGCTCTGGCTACGGACTGCAACCCTGGGACATCACCAACGGAATCACTGCAGAATGTTATGACATATGCCTGCTATGGTATGAAAATGCTTCCTGAGGAAATAATTAATGCTGTAACATATAATGCTGCCTGTGCTGTTTGCGAAGAGGATAAAATAGGAAGCCTTGAGGTTGGAAAAAGAGCGGATATAGTTATTTTCAACAGTAAGAATCTTAACTATTTAATATATCATTTCGGCATAAATGCAGCAGAAACTGTTATTAAGAATGGCAAAGTGGTGGCAGATCATGGTAGACTGATATAGAAAGTTTATATTAAGGAAGGGATAACAAATGCTTAAAAATTTGATGATAAAGGACTTTATTGAAGAGCTTGGTTCTTCTTCCCCTGCACCAGGAGGAGGAAGTGTTTCAGCACTTTCAGCAGCTCTTGCAAGTGCTCTTGGAAGCATGGTATTTAACCTTACTGTGGGGAAAAAGAATTATGAAGAATTAAGTGAAGCAGATAAAAATAAAATTCAAAACAGCCTTAACGAAACTAAAAAGGGAAGTGATGAATTTTTAAAGCTTATGGAGGAGGACACAGAATCATTTATGCAGCTTATGTCAGCCTTCAAACTTCCAAAGGATACTGAGGAAAATAAAAATGTGAGAAAAGAAAAAATACAGCAGGGCTATAAGGCAGCCATTGAAGTACCACTTAAGGTGGCTGATTGTGCCTTTAAGATTTATGATTATATTTTAACTGCCAGTGAACTTGGAAATATCAATGCAGTTTCAGATGCAGGGGTAGCAGCTCTTCTTACTCAGACGGCCATTGAAGGTGCTGTACTGAATGTGAAAATAAATCTTTCCAGCGTTAAGGATGAAGCTTATAAAGCTGAAATTTCAAAACAGATAAATAAGCTGGCCACTGAAGGAAAACAAAGAAGAGATCATATTTTAAACATAGTTGAATCTAAATTATAATTAAAAAGCTTAGTTGGTTAATTCTGACTAAGCTTTTTTTATATATACATATTGTTACATATGTGGTATAATTATATACTCTTTTATATTTATTTTATGGAGGTGACTTAAATGATAGAAGTAAAAAATCTTTCCAAGAAGTTTAAAAAAGTAAATGCAGTGGATAACATAAGCTTTACTGTTAATGAAGGAGAAATTGTGGGGCTTCTTGGGGAGAACGGTGCAGGTAAAACCACAACTTTAAGATTGCTTGCCACAATGCTGAAACCCACAGGAGGCACAGCTGTAATTAATGGCTTTGACATAATTCGAGAGCCATCAAAGGTAAGGGGAAACATAGGCATTTTATTCGGTGGAGAAGTGGGATTGTATGACAGGCTCACAGCTAAGGAAAATATAAAATATTTTGCTGAATTAAATGGCATGAGCAAAGAAGAAACAGAAAAGAGCATTGAATATCTTTCTAATATGCTTGAAATGAATGAATACTTAAACAGAAGAGTAGGCAAGTTTTCAAGGGGTATGAAGCAGAAAGTTGCTATAGCCAGATCCATTGTACATGAGCCTGGTGTAATGCTGTTTGATGAGCCAACTGCAGGACTGGATGTTACAGCATCCAGAATAGTACAGGATTTTATTCTTAAGTGCAGACAGGATAAAAAAGCCATAATTTTTTCAAGCCACAGCATGAGTGAAGTTGAAAAACTGTGTGATAGAATTGTAATAATTCACAAGGGAAGAATACTTGAGACTGGCACTGTGGATGATTTCAAATCAAAATATAACAGTGACAATATGGAAGATATATTTATGAGACTGGTAGGTGATAAAAATGAAAAATAATGTAACCCTCATTGTTTTAAAAAAGGAATTACTGGATATTTTCAGGGATAAAAAAACATTGATTATTGGTATTTTAATTCCTATTATAATTTTCCCTGTTATATTTGGTGTTATGGGGAGAAGCATGGATAACACCACAAAAAGTGTTGAAAATAACCTTAAGATAGCCGTAAAGGATGACGGCAACAGCTCACTTTCCAAGTTTATTAAATCCCAGAAGAATATAAAGGTTGTGGATTCATCAAACATTGATGAGGATGTTAAAAATGGAAAGATATATGTTGGAATGGAAATCCCAAAGGATTTTGACAAAGATATTCAACAGGAAAAGGACATAAACGTCAATATAACATATGATAATGTAAGCCAGCAGTCTTCAGAGGCAATGAATATAATAAATTCATATATAGATCAATATTCAAAGGTTGTTGTAAAGACAAGACTTGATAAGAGAAATATAAACACAAGTATATTAACACCTGTGACAATACAGTCAAAGACATCAGCAAAGGAAAAGGACAGCCAGGGCAAAATGGTGATTTCATTAATGCTTCCTCTACTGCTTATAATATACAGTGTATCAGGACCAATAGCTCCGGCCACTGACTTAGGTGCTGGGGAAAAGGAAAGAGGAACTCTGGAGCCTCTTTTAACAACTCAGGCAGGAAGGCTTTCTCTTTTATGGGGTAAATTCCTTGCAATTACTATAATGGGTGCTATAACAACAGCAGCCTCATTGACAGGCTTGTTTATTGCTATGTCCCAGAAGAATGGCATATTTTCAGGAGTTTCTGTGCAGTTTCCTTTAAAAGCAGTATTATTAATAGCACTGGTTTCCGTGCTTATAACAATGGTGTTTGGGGCACTGGAGCTTGCCATAAGCATATATGCCCGCTCCTTTAAGGAAGCTCAGACTTATTTATCACCACTGATGATTGTTGCATTTATACCAGCTTACGGAACCTATATGCTGGATGCAAAATCCATAGACCCAATGTATTTTCACATTCCTCTGGCCAATGCATCATGTCTTATTAAAGAACTTGTATCAGGAATATACAACGCTCAGCATATGTTTATAACCTTTGGCTGGATAGCAGTTTATGTATTAGCTTCAATCTTATTTGCAAGATATATGTTCAGCAGAGAAGATGTTATTTTCAGAACATAAATAAAAGGAGATGCTTTTGCATCTCCTTTTATTTATATTGCATTTAAGTTATATTTGTTATATTATGTGTATAACAAGTATAACTTATTTATTTTGTATTTAAATAAAAAATGGGGGGGATTTTGTGGTTTCTAATTTATCTGTCTTTTATGTAATTTTGGGAATGATATTTTCAATGTTTGTCCCAGCTGCTCTGGCAATATTTATGATCAAAAGGTACAAAGCCAGCTGGAAGGCCTTTTTTGTTGGAGCAGCCGTATTTGTAATATCTCAGCCTTTGCTTAGACTGCAGATTTTAAGGTATTTAAATACCACAACATGGTTTACTTTATTTAGCACTACAAACATGGCGGCGTATTCTATAATACTGGGTATTACTGCGGGTTTGTTTGAGGAGATTGGGAGATATATAGGATTTAAGTTTTTTCTAAAGGATAAGCTGCAGTGGAAAAACGGCATTGTGTTTGGCCTTGGACATGGGGGCATAGAGGCTTTAATTTTTGTAGGGCTTGGGTATTATTTAACCCTGCTTTTGAACAGAGGACTAATTACAGCGGCACCTAATTTATATCTGGCAGGTACTCTTGAGAGAATCATGGCAATTATATGCCATATAGCAATGACATTACTGGTACTTTATGCAGTTAAATACAGAAGAAAAATATATTTATTTTATGCAATTTTATTTCATTCATTAATAGACAGCCCTTTAGGAATCTTTAAAATGGCAGGTCTATCTACATGGCAAATTGAAGGCTATATATTTATTTTAACCTTGGCGGCTTTATTTATAATTATTAAGTTGAAAAATAAAATTGATAATGAGTGCATTATATAAAATGAAAATGGAGGGAAATTTATGAAAAAGAATTATTTAGGCAGAATATTTATATTTGCATTAATAACAATAATGGCAGGGGTACTTTTCACAGGCTGTGGACAAAAGCTTACAGAGGCCGATGTGAGCTATGGATCTGAAATCACAGATAATGTACTGCAGGGCATAAAAGATAAGGACTATAACAAATTTGCCAGGGACTTCAGTGACACCATGAAAAATGCTATAACCGAGCAGTCCTTTAATTCACTTGTAGACAATTTAAATACTAAAATAGGGGATTATAAGAGCAAAACCTTTTCCGGTGCATCTAAAACTAAAAAGGATAACAAGGAATATACAGTAGTAGTTTATAAGGCAAAATATACAAAGGAAACAGGAGATGTTCTTATAACTATAACCTTCTCTGACAATAACGGAAAAAAGATGGTGGATGGACTGTTCTTTAAGTCTCCAAATTTGGCTAAGTAATTTTAATTTTACGTATTGTCTGGCTGTGAATGGAGGTGACAAAATGCTGATTAAAATAGATTTTGAAAGTGACACACCATTATATATACAATTAAAAAGGCAGCTTATTCAGGGCATTGCCAGAGGTCAGCTGAAACAGGGGGAAAGCCTTCCCTCTGTGAGGCAGCTGGCAGAGGATATAGGAATAAACATGCATACAGTTAATAAAGCATATAATTTACTAAAGCAGGATGGATATGTTTCAATTGACAGAAGAAAAGGTGCCATAGTGAACAGGTCTATAGGGGAGCCTGGTGAGGATTATATGTCAGAGCTTAAGGAAGAGCTTAGTGCAATAATAGCTGAGGCATATACAAAGGGCGTTAAAAGGGAGGAATTTAAAAAAATCTGTCATGACATATTTATTGAATATGAAGGGGAATAAATAAATGAAGGATAATATATTTTTAATATTTATGAATGTACCAATATTAATACTATTATTGGCTTTACAATTAATAACTCCTAAAATTACAAGAAAGGAAATTTACTTTGGGGTAAGAATACCTGAGGAAAAACTGGATAGTGATGAATTAAAAAAGGTTTATCCAGGATTTATTTCTGCTAACCTAAAAGTCTGCATTCCCTATATTTTAATTTTCAATGTGATTTTATTTTTTAAAGCTCAGCAGGCCGCTGCTATTTTTATAGCAGGAATACTGCTTTATGCCCTGGTTAACACATTAATATATTATTATTACCACAAGGAAGTTATAAAAATAAAGCAGAGTAATCACTGGGATGAAGGCAAAAAGCAGATAGTAGTTGTGGACACAGAATTCAGCAAAAATAAAAGCAGAAAAATGCTGGCATCTAAGTGGTGGTTTTTAATCCCCTTAGCTTTAATAGCATTAAATGTAATAATGGGATTTGCAGTTTATAATACTCTTCCTGATAGAATTGCAACACACTGGAATGCAGCTGGAGAAGTTAACGGATGGCAGAGAAAGTCCTATGGAACCATAATGCAGCTTCCTGTAGTTCAGCTTTTTCTAGTAATTATAATGTATATATCCTATAAAACCATTGGATGGGCAAAACAGCAGATTGATACCTCTAATCCTGAAGAATCAAAGGAGAAAAACAGGATATTCAGATATGCCTGGTCAGTATATATGATTTTAAGCACAATACTTTTGACCATTATGTTTACCTTTATGAATATGATTGTACTGGGTATTTTAAAAATAGACTCAAAACTAATGCTGCCAATAATACTTGTAATTACAGGAGTAATGCTGGCCGGATCAGTTTATTTATCTGTAAAGCTTGGACAGGGCGGAAGCAGGATTAATCTCAGCAGGCTTCATGAGAAAAGGGTTAGCAGCAGCTCAAAGAATGATGATGAGTACTGGAAGCTTGGGTGCATTTATTTTAATCATGAGGATCCATCCATATTTGTTGAAAAAAGATTCGGAGTAGGCTGGACAATGAACTTTGGAAGCATGGGAGGCATTCTTGTATTAGTAGGATTAATACTTGCCATAGTTTTACTGCCGGTTTTAATTAAGATTTTATCATGATGCAATCTTTAATATGGCTCTGTTATATTATAATGTTGATGGTAAGTAAATGTAATTATCAACATTATTGTTTAACAGGGCCTTATGTTATGTATATAAACGTTTTTGCTCACTTAAATAGTGACTTACTAAATACATTATATAGTACCTTGCAATATACAATACCGTGTACTATAATATAATTAAACAATAAATGTAAAACTTAGGAAGGAATAGTGCATATGAATGTTCAATTTAAAAAAGGAGTTCTTGAACTTTGTGTTTTAGCTGAACTCTATCAAAGGGACTGCTATGGTTATGAATTAGTAGAAGAAATTTCAAAGGACATAGATATTTCTGAGGGCACTATATACCCGCTTCTGCGGAGGCTTAAAAGTGAAGGCAATGTGGTAACTTATCTGCAGGAATCACAGGAAGGTCCTCCCAGAAAATATTATAAAATTACTGAATTAGGAAGGCAGAGAAGCATAGACTTAATAAAGGAATGGAAAAACTTTTCGGGTGGTGTTAGCAAAATTGTAAATAGAGTAGTTATTGATGAATAATAAATTTATTAAGAAAGGAATTTTACCATGAATAAACACACATTTATGGAAATTTTAAAATCTTCTCTTGGCAATATGCCTCAGGATGAAATAAATGATATTTTATATGATTACAATGAACATTTTCAAATTGGAATGGATAATGGTAAAACTGAAGAGGAAATATGCAGAGAGCTTGGAGATCCCAAAGCTATTGCAAAATCCTACAGAGCATCCATGGCTGTAGAAAGAGCAGAAGAAAACCCAAGCACAAAAAATTTATTTTCAGCTGTACTGGCGGCAATTGCCCTGGGATTTTTCAATTTAGTAATAGTTCTTGGCCCTTTTTTAGCTGTAGTGGGCATAATAATTGGACTTTTTGCAGCTTCCGTTGGGATTTTTATATCGGGTATAGCTTCAATAATAGGTATATCCGTTGCTCCATTTCTGCCAATGTATGTCCATTTTAACGGAATTAACGGCTTTGCTCTTTTCTTCTTTGGCATTGGCTTAATAGCATTAGGTGCATTGATGTTTATAGGAGTATGCTATGTGTCAAAGTATTTTTACAAGGTTACAGTAAAATATTTAAACTGGAATATTAATATTATAAAAAAATAGAGGTGAAGAATATGTTTGAAAACAAAAACATGAAAAAGGTTGTGCTGTGGCTTACTGTTGTTGTTTTAGTGTGCTTTGGAATTGGATTTTTAATATTTAGTATAACAGGCGGATATAAGAGAAGTTATGGTGGAATTAACTTTGGCAGCCTAAATATTTCAAAGGACTCAAAGGAATACTCTGTAAATGATGAAAAGACAGCAGCAATTCAGGGGATAAATGAAATCAAAGTAGAGGCTTCCAATGCTGATATTAACATTATTCCTGAAAAAAGAAATGATGTGAAGGCTCATTTGTATGGAAATATCACTGCAACTTTTGAAACAAAGCTGTACCTTAATTCCAGCGGAAGCACTATGGAAATTTCCACTGATAAGCAGAGGATTGGCTCCTTCAGTGTATTTGGCTCCAGTTTGAAATTAGATATTTTTGTGCCTGAAAGCTATAATAACAATTTAAAGGTAAACACCTCCTCAGGAAAAATCAATGTTGTAAATAAAATGAATTTAAAGGATGTGTCCCTTAATCTTACTTCAGGAAATGTGACCTTAAAGGATCTCACCTGCGAAAATCTAACTGCAAAATGCAGCTCAGGTGCTATAAATGGAGAAAATATTATAACAAAATCTTCAGATGTGGATATTACATCAGGAAGTATTAACTTAACATCATTTAAAGGAAATCTAAATGGAGAAACCACATCAGGAAAAATATTTATAGACTACAGCGACTTTGACAATAATGTGGATTTAAAAGCTACCTCAGGAAATATAGAATTAAAACTTCCCGACTATGCACAGTTCAAGCTTCAGTCAAAGGCAACCTCAGGCAGGGTAAGCTGCAAATTTCCTATAACTGTTGATGACAGCGAAAAGAGAAATGAATTAAATGGAGTGGTGGGAAACGGTAAAAATTCTGTTAATGTAAATACTACATCAGGTAACGTGATGATAAGTAAGAAGTAAAAGGTAAGAGGTAGTATTATATTTAATTAATAGCTCAAAATGGCTTACCTCAAAGTGTAAGCCATTTTTATAAATATTAATTTTTTATATAATCACTGTGCACATAACCTATGCTGTTGTTATACTGGACCTTGTACCAAAGCCCGTCAGTACCAAGAACCTGCAGCTTTGTGCCATTTCTTAATGTATTTATTACCCTTCCATACCAGGGACTTGTCCTAAGATTAAGAAAAGATGATGAATCCTTTAATGACACTGCAGCATAATTCTTATTATCTGCAGAATTGCCTGAATTGTCTTCCTTAATATAGTCTTTATATACATATCCTGTTTTAGAGCCTGAATTTATCTTAAGCCATTCGCCATTGCTTTCAACAATTGATACTTTGGAACCATGCTGCAGAGTACCAATTACTGAAGAATTTAATGAGGCACTGCTTCTGATATTTAAACATGATGACTGGCTTTTTAAATTCACAGTACCATATTTATTAGAAACAACGGGGGAAGTATTGCTTTGCCCATTTGAAATATCATTGTCTGCATCCTTTATGTACTTTGAATATACATATCCATAGCCGCTGCCATAGGAAATTTTGTACCAGCTGCCCTGCTGCTCAATTATTTTTACTGAATCACCATTTCTTAGTGCTCCAACAACAGAACTATTGGTACTGCTGGATGATCTCACATTTAATGCGGAACCTGCATTGCTTAAAGAAACCTTTGATGTTTTTGAATCAGAACCCTGAGAAGCATTAGAATTACCAGTATTGCCTGATGATTTTCCTTCTCCTATATAAATATATCCCTTTAAAAATATATTTCCTCTGTTTTTAATCTGTTCTTTGGATAATGCTTTCAAATGACCTTCATAATTTCCTCTTACTTGAAAATTACCTTCATTGAAAAAAACAGTGTCCCCAATTACATCCTCTACATAGGCAACATGTCCATAACCTCTTGGACCGCCATACCACACCACAATGGAATTTGGCTTAGGTTCTGTGCCATAATTATAAACATGATCCCTTAAATTGGCATACCACCATTCTATGGCATTGCCGTAAAATTCGCTAGGCAGACTTATGCCCAGTTTTTCTTTTGCCCTTCCATATGCAAACCAGGTGCACTGACCCTTATAGCCGCATTCAGTAAAAATATTATTACTATTATAAGCACTACTTGAAAGGTCAGGAAGGTTAGGTGTTCCAGCAGCCTGTACAGAATTTGGCATTAATGCCGTATTTCCCACCAGAGCTGAAGCAATTAAAAATGCAAAAACCAGTGATTTTGATTTTTTCATGCTGAAAACCTCCTTAGTTTTTTCACTTTAAATTATCGAAGATTTTTATGAAAATATCATAGCTTTACTGGAAAAAATTTAACTTTTCTACTTTCATTTTAAATATTAAAGGATATATGAACTTTGTAAAGAATATTAATCTATATACGAGGAGGTATAATATGGTTAATAAAACATTTTATTTTAAGGATTCAGATGGAGTAAATATATTTGTGTATAAGTGGATGCCTGAAGGGGACATTAAAGGTGTAATTCAGATCGCTCATGGTATGGCAGAAACTGCAGCAAGATATGAAAGATTTGCAGAGTTTCTTACAAAAAATGGATATGTTGTGTTTGCAAATGACCATAGAGGCCATGGTAAAACAGCTGGCAGCGTTGAAAAGCTTGGATATATTGCAGATGAGGATGGATTTAACTGGATGGTAAAGGATATGCACGAATTAAACTGCATAATAAGAGATGAATATAAAAATATGCCTGTCTTTCTATTTGGGCACAGCATGGGATCATTTTTAAGCCAAAGATATATACAGCTTTACGGTAAGGATCTTACAGGTGTTATTTTATCAGGTACAAATGGTAAGCAGGGACCAATTATAGATTTGGGAATATTTGTAGCAAGTATTGAAATAAAGAAACATGGCAGAAAAGAAAAAAGCGAACTACTAAATAATATGTCCTTTGGAAGCTATAATAAGGCATTTAAACCATGCAGGACTGACTTTGACTGGCTTAACAGAGATGAAGCTGAAGTTGATAAATATATTAAGGACCCTTACTGCGGAACAGTTTTTACCACATCCTTTTATTATGATTTATTAAGAGCACTTAAGGACATGTATAGGCATAAAAATATTAATGCTATTCCAAAGGAGCTTCCAATATACATCATGGCTGGCACCATGGACCCTGTAGGAAATAAGGGAAAGGGTGTTATTAAGCTTTACAACATGTATAAAAGCTTGAATATAAAGGATGTTAAGTATAAACTATATAAAGATGGAAGACATGAAATTCTAAATGAAATAAATAAAGATGAAGTTATGACTGATATAGGAACATGGCTGAATAATCATATGTAAGGTTGTTGGTAATATGCAGGATAAAAAGCAAATTAAAATATCCATAAGAAATTTAGTAGAATTTGTACTAAGAGCAGGAGATTTAGATAATAGATTTACCGGCAGCAGCAGGGCAGCTGAGGGTACAAGAATACATCAAAAAATTCAGAAGTCATATAAAAAGCTGTATTCAAAGGAAGCTGATTTAATTAATACAGCAGAAGAAAAAATATCCTACAGTGCCGAGGTGCCTTTAAAACTTATAACTGAGTATAAGGAATTTACCTTTAATGTGGAGGGAAGAGCAGACGGCATAATCATAAAAAATGATTTTGTTACCATAGATGAAATTAAAAGCACTGCAAAGCCCCTGCAGGAAATAGAACAGGATTATAATTTGCTGCACTGGGCCCAGGCTCAGTGCTATGCTTATATATATGCGTTTCAGAATAAGCTTGAAGAAATAAATGTACAGCTTACCTATTTTCAGATTAATACTGAGGAAATAAAGTATTTTAGCAGACAGTTCAGCCTTAAAGAGCTGGAACAGTTTTTTTATGAACTTCTTGACAAATATCTGACCTTTGCAAGGTTTACCAGCAACTGGATTGAAATTAGAGATAGCTCCATTAAAGAAATTGAATTTCCCTTTAAAACATATAGAAAAGGACAAAGACAGATGGCAGTGGCAGCTTATGGCACCATTAAAGAGGGAAAGAAAATTTTTATTCAGGCACCCACTGGCATAGGCAAAACCATTTCCACCCTGTTTCCAAGTATAAAGGCCATGAGGGAGGGCTTTACATCTAAAATATTTTATTTAACGGCTAAGACCATTACAAGAAAAGCTGCTGAGGATGCACTGATTAAAATGAAGCAGTGCAATCTGCGCTTTAAAAGTATTACCTTAACTGCCAAGGATAAGATATGCTTTAACCCCGACAAAGGCTGCAATCCAAATGAATGTGAATATGCCAGAGGACATTATGACAGAGTTAATGAGGCAATTTTGGATATTTTAAATAATGAGGATATTCTCCATAGAAAAATAATTGAAGACTATGCTGAAAAGTATCATATATGTCCCTTTGAATTTTCCCTGGATTTAGCTGTGTGGGCAGACTGCGTTATATGTGACTACAATTATGTTTTTGATCCAAGGGTATATTTAAAGAGGTTTTTTGATGGTACCAGCAATGATTTTACACTGCTTATTGATGAGGCGCATAATTTAGTAGACAGAGCAAGAGAAATGTTTTCTGCTGAAATTGATAAAAAGAGTTTTCTAAACGTTAAAAACATTATAAAGGATAAATCAAAAAAGGTAAGCAGAGAATTGAATAAAATAAATTTATATATGCTTAATCTTAAAAAAGAACTGCATCAAGGCGGGAATATTGATGAAACTGCCGCGGAACTGCAGGGAAACATTGTAATGAGAAATGATAAAACTGTGGTAATTCATGAAAGTATGGATAAGCTGGTTTTTCAGCTAAGAAGGCTTAATGAAATAATTGAACAGTGGATTGCAGAAAATAACGATAAAAGTGAGGATTTTCTGGAGCTTTTGGATTTATACTTTCAGTGCAGTGCCTTTATAAGAACCAGCGAGCTTTATGACGAAAGATATGTTACTATTATTCAGGAGAATGATGGAAATTTAAGAGTAAAGTTTTTCTGTGTTGATCCATCATATCTCTTAAAGGAAACTTTGAAAAGGGCTAAAAGCGCTATATTTTTTTCTGCCACACTTACACCTATAGATTATTTCAGGTACATTCTTGGAGGAGAAGAAGGAGACTACATATTAAGGCTGCATTCTCCCTTCAGCATTGAAAACAGGCAGGTGCTTATGTGCACAAATATATCCACAAAGTTTAGAAACAGGGATAAAAGCATTGATGAAATTGTGCAGATAATTCATAAGTGTACATCTTTAAAAAAGGGAAATTATCTAGTGTTTTTTCCTTCCTATAAATATATGAAGGATACCTGTGAGGCTTATTCCAATAAATATTCTGATTCCAGGATATTACTGCAGGAGCCTGATATGGGAGAAGAGGACAGAGAAAAATTCCTTGAGAATTTTAAAGAAGAACCTGAGGAAACTCTCATTGCCTTTGCAGTGCTTGGTGGTATTTTTTCAGAGGGAATTGATTTGAAATTTGATAAATTAATTGGTGCAATTATTATTGGAGTTGGGCTTCCTCAGATTTGCACAGAAAGGGATATTATTAAAAACTATTTTCAGGACAAAAATAATATGGGATATGAATACTCATATATATATCCAGGAATGAATAAGGTGCTTCAGGCAGGAGGAAGAGTCATAAGAACAGAAAGGGATAAAGGTATTATTTTGTTAATTGATGAAAGATATAATACCAATACATATAAAAAACTGCTTCCCATGGAGTGGTTTCCAAATTATACAGTTGGAAATATCAAAGCTCTGACAAATTGTTTAAATGATTTTTGGGGTAATAATGTTAAAAATGAGAACACTATACAATGTAATATTTTTAATGCAAAATACAAATGAGGTGAATAAATGGAAATTATGAATTTAAAGACAGTTAAATATGGAGATATTTTAAAAACTGATTTTATGATAATGAAAAAGCTGGCCAGAGAAGGAAACAGGACAATTGCATACATAGGAAACAAAACAGGAGACATTAAAGCTACCATTAGTGATGCTGATAATGTGCTTAAGGCTGGAGATGTTATAAGGGCTGAAGCAGCTGTGTCAAACCTTCTTGAAATAAATGAATTTAAAATATTAAATCAAAAAAACCTGGATGATTTTCTTCCTTCCCTTGGGGATTCCATTAATGTTATAATGGATGAAATAGAAAAAATAAGTTCAGAAGAATTTAAATCCCCGCAGTGTATTGAATTAAACAATTACTTTTTTAAAAATGAATCTTTTGTAGAAAAATTTAAAAAAGGCATTGGAGGAGTAAGTCAGCACCATAATTACAGAGGAGGACTTGCAGAGCATACTTTAAATGTAATGTATCTTTCAAGAATGCTTGCATATAGATATAACTGCAGAAATAAGGAAATAGCAGTTTTATGTGCAAAGCTTCACGATATTGGGAAGACAGAAGAGCTTTATGTGGACGGACCTTTTTCATATACTTTGAGAGGTGAAATGGAAGGGCATATTGTTATAGGTAACTCCATGCTGGAGGAGGCCTTCAAAGCAAAGCCAGGGTTTTACACTGAAGACTTTATGGAAAGAGTAAAGGGATGCATAATACAGCATCATGGTAAACTTGAATTTGGATCTCCAAAACAGCCTAATATGGAAGAATCTTATATTGTGCACTTTGCAGACTATGCGGATTCTGTATTTAATAAGATAGGACAGATAACACAGGGAGTAGAACCAGGAACCTGGTCACCATATGACAGAAGAATTGAAGGAAAACTCTACATATAAAGATTAAAGAACAAAGAAGGATATCCTCTCTTTGTTCTTTTTGTTTAATTTCCCGAATTATTTACTTTTAATAGCAGCATAAGAGAAAGTATCATAAATACCACTGCATAAAAGAACATATATCTATAGGAGAAAATATTTATTATTGCTCCCAAAAGTACTGGTGAAAGTATTGCTGCAATGGAGGAAGCTGTATAATAAAATCCTGTGTATGCTCCAATGGTGGACTTATCTGCCATCTGCACCACAAAAGGATATGAATTAATGTTGATTAATGCCCAGAAGAAACCGCAGAATATAAATAATATCCTTATAATCAATATGCTTTTAATAAAGGCTATTATGAAAAAGCTTAAAAGTAATCCTGAAACACCGTACACCATAGTTTTTTTCTTACCAAGCTTTGTACCAATAACTCCTGCAGGAATTGCAAAGATTAAAAATGAAAGTGAAATAAATGTAAAGGATATGGCAGCCTGGGATACAGTTATTCCAAGATATTTCTCTCCATAAAGGCTGAAGAATGCTTCAATTCCCTGATAAGCAATAAAGTAACAGCAGATTGCCTCAAGCAGTGTGATTAAGTTTTTATGCTGCTTTGGTGAACCAAATATAATCTTCACATTTTCCTTAAAGCTCACTGATGAAGTTTCATTTGTATCGTTTACATATATTGAATCTCTTTTTTCGTTGATATTTATAAACAGTATTATCAATGATATAAGCACCAGGACTCCGCTTAAGTAGAATGGAAAAGCATGATTTTTGTCCCACAATATTGCCCCCACAAAGTAGGCAATTACAGCGCCTATGCCTCCCATAAGATTAATTATGCTGTTGGATTTGCTTCTAAGTTCCAGTGGTGTCAAATCCGGCATCAAGGAAATTACAGGTGATCTAAAAATACTCATGGAAAGATTCATAAGCACCAAAAATACTACTAAGGAAGCAAAATTCCAGTACTGAGGAATTAAAAAAAGGAAAAATGCTGCAAGAGGCATACCAATTAGCAAAAATGGCATTCTCCTGCCAAATCTAGTCATATGAGTATCACTGTAGGCACCAACTAATGGCTGAATAAAAAGTGCAAGATAATTATCAATGGTCATTATAAAGCCTATTAAAGCAGCATTTGCTGTAAAAGTGCTTAAAATTTTCGGCATAAAAGAATTATAAACAGACCAGGTAATACTTACAGCAAAAAATCCAAAGCCTAAAAGGAAAACTTTCTTATAACTAAATTTCATATTACACCGCCCTTTATTTATTTTCTAAAATAGAAGCCAGCTTATTTGGATAATTTGTTATTATTCCATCAATACCAAGATTGATCAAAGCCTTCATGTGCACCTCCTCATCAACGGTATATGTATTGATTTTTAAACCTGCAGACTTAATATCATCCACAACTTCTTTATGTAAAACGCTGTAGAAATAAGGATGCAGGGCATCTGCTCCTGTGTACTTTCCATACATTGAGGGCTTGTATAAACCTGCAGTATAAAGCAATCCTGTTTTTATATTGGAATTGATTTCTTTGCATGCAACCATAGAATAATGATTGAAAGATGAAAGTATACACTTATCCAGCATCCCATGTTCAATTACCTTATCTATAACTATTTTTTCAAGGTTATCATACATTACAATACCATTTTTTAATTCTATATTTATAAGTATGTTGTTATTTTTACAAAGTAAAAGCAGTTCATCTAGTGTAGGTATTTTTTCACCCTTAAACTTTTTTCCGAATTTAATTCCAGCATCAAGTTTGCATAATTCTGCGTAGGTATATTTTGAAAGAAGTCCTTTGCCTGTAGTTGTCCTGTCTAATGTTTCATCATGGCACAGCACTGCCACCCCGTCCCGTGTAAGCTGAACATCAGTTTCAATACCGTCGCAGCCTGCTTCAACAGCTTTTTTAAAAGCAAGCATGGTATTTTCAGGATATATTCCGCTAAAACCTCTATGTGCATAATTTAAACTCTGAGTCATATAAAAACCTCCATCCGCAATTATAAATATATTAATATTGTATTTACTAAATTATGTATTTTATGCTTATATTATAACACCTTTTAGTAAAGAAAAAAGATTAAATAGCTGATTTACTTTGAAATCTATTTAAACACATATAGCTCTTTTAAATAATAATGTTGATGTGAATAGGACAACCCTTTAGTGGTAATAATTAAAATACTTACATATTAATGAAGGGATTGGATTACTATGGAGAGAAAAAAATTAGCTGATATAGATATGTTATCTTATTTTACATCATTAAAGCAGACACCTGAGAGAAAATGCCCTTACTGTGACTGCACCCATACTGTGCTATATGGAAAATACAATGATAAACAAAGATATATATGTAAAGACTGCAAAAAAACCTTTAATGATTTTACAAACACACCAATTGCAAGGACTCACTTTCCTGAAAAATGGGGATTATTCATTAGGTGCACCCTGAATGGATTGTCCCTTAAGGCAGCAGCAAGGGAAATCGGTGTTTCTTATGTAACACTATTTTACTGGAGGCACAAGCTGCTTTCTGCACTAAAAATGGTTAAACAAAATAAAATGCAGGGAAATTTTGAACTTGAAAATTTCTTCTTAAAATTTTCCCGGAAGGGACAGAAAAGCATTGAACATGATGAAAAGAGAGTTCATGATCAAAGCGTAAGTTACATTAATATCGGCAATAATAAAGTCTGCGTTATTACAGCACTGGATTCACATAAAAATATTTATTCCAGAGCAGTGGGCACAGGACGTATGAATGCAATGGATATGGAAAATTATATTGGAAAAATATTAAATAAAAATAAGCAGGCAGTCTCAAGACCGAAAAGCTTTTTTGCCATGTTCTTTAAGAGAAAGAAAATAAGGGAGATCAATAAATATCTTGATAATAGCTCTGAAGCAGTAAAATATAGATGTGACTGCATGGAATGGATGTACCGTTTTAGAGGAGTAGCAACAAAGTATTTAAATAATTATTTGAGCTTATTCAAATTCTTAAAGAGTTCTAATTTTAATAATAGCTCATTTGCAATAAATATATTTATAGAAGCAATAAGTAAAATTAATATTGAAAATACATATATAAATATGAGAAATGCTGAAGTATGTTTTAATTGACATGTCCCTAATGGGAATTTGTTACCTCATCAACACTATTGAATAAAAGAGCCATATACTTATACTAAAGCAGGAAAGATTAAAGAACAAATAACAAATATTGTTGTTTTGCCTCCAGGCAAAACTTAAATTAAAGATTTTCTGCCAGGGCAGAAAATCCACAATCTTTAATCTTTAATCTTTAATCTTTAAGTAAAATGTTTACATTTTTAAATCCCAGTGACTGCAGGAATTCAGTTAAAAGAGTTTTTACATTTTTGTCACTTTCAGTTAACAATCCTTTTTTTACAGCATCCTGTTCCACTGCAGATTTCTGTTTTGAAATTTCAGTAACCATGTCCTGAAGCTGAAGCTTGTTAAATACACTTGATTTCTCATCATATAAATGTATTGAGCTTTGATCTATTACATGATCAAGTATTTTAGACTTTTCCAGTGTTATGTTTATGGTATCCTTATTTTTTACATCAATTTTTGCCTTTGTAAGATCAACTCCGGCTTTTATGTATCCATCATATTGAAGAAGAAAATATTTTTCTGTAAAGGGCATGTCAATTCCGCCTATTGCCTTATTATTCTTAAGCTCCAGAACTTTGGTATATGAATATTTTGTAGTTGCCAGCTCTTTGATTTTAACCAGCTTCTCCTGTACTATGCTGCTGGTTACGGTGTTTTTCTGTTTTATGCTTATTATTGTAAAAATGGATAATAGTATTATTACCAGGATTAATAATAGGGGCATAAATCTTTTAATTTTCTTAATTTTACTTGTTTTTGATTCCATAAGGGCTTGTCTCCTTTAAAATTTTATTAAAATGTAATTATAAATTAATTTATTGATGTATATTTTAGGATATAATTTAATCATATAGAAAGTACGGCAGTAAAACAGCGCATATTAATAACATTGTATTACTGTAAATAAAAAAATGCCAGTATATTGATGCAATTTGTAATAAAATGTAGAATCAAATAATTATTATGAAAAAGGTGTAAATATGAAAAAGATTATAATAGTATTATTTGTATTAATGTGTACATTTTTATTATATATAAATTTTAATAAAAATGTAACACATTTAAAAAATGAAAATTCTAAAGCAAATGTTGGAGGCAATGTCAGTGTAAAGTACACTAAATCCAATAATAATTCTGGTAGTACTATTTATTCTATTAAGGGTAAATCAGATAATATTACTGGAAAAGATCTTACTTTAATGAATGAATCCCGAGAAGGTAACAGGGCCATGGCTGTTAAATATCCTGACAAGGTATTTATTAATGGAAACACCATGAAAAAGCAGGTAGCACTTACCTTTGATGATGGAATAGATCCTGTAGTAACTTCAGACATATTGAAAATATTGAAGGAAAACCATGTTAAAGCCAGTTTTTTTGTAATTGGCAGCACTGTTATGAAAAACAGTGAAATAGTTAAAAAAGCATATAATGATGGCAATCTTATTTTAAATCACAGCTATAGTCATATTGAACTGCCAAAAGCTAAGGATCAGGTTATAAAAGATGAAATTGTAAAAACAGAGGATGCAATTTATTCTGTTATAGGTGAAAAACCTGATATAATAAGGCCTCCTTATGGGGAGATAGATGATAATTTAATAAAAATCGAAACAGAACTAGGATATAAGGCCTCTGTGCTGTGGTCAACGGACACATTGGACTGGTCACAAAAGGAACCTGATAATATTGTTAATAACGTTATAGATAATGTGCGCCCCGGTGAAATTATCTTAATGCATACAAATGAAGATAAAGCTGCCACTGTAGCAGCTCTTCCTGCTATTATAAAAAAATTAAAAGCAATGGGCTATGAAATCGTAACTTTAGATAAAATTTTAAATGTTCAGCCATATAAGTCAAAATAAGAATATAACAGGAAAATCAACTGTACTAATAAATTTTTAGAAATGGCATAAAATAAATAAAAAATATCATTGATACAGAGCCAAAAAAATTGTATAATAGTACTATAGATTAATGATATTAACTAGAATTTATCAAAAGAACATTCCATACAGAATGCAGTCTTAAAAAATAGATAGAGAAAAAATAAGAGAATATGAACATTGAACAGGCAGGCAAAGTTATTGTCTGCCTGTTTGGTATGATGGTTATAATATGTTATTATATAATAGAAAATATAAAAGCGGAGGAATATAAATGATAAAGTTAATTGCATCTGACTTAGATGGAACATTAGTTAATGACCAAGGCAAAATAAGCGATAAAATATATGATATGATTCCAAAATTAAATAAAAAAGGCGTAAAATTTGCAGCAGCCAGCGGAAGAACTTATTTGCAGCTGAAAAATAATTTCAAAAATGTTAACGGTAATATGGTATTTGTTGCTCATAATGGAGCTTTAATAAAGGGAAACAGGTCAAATAAGCCAATATATTCAAATTCAATTTCAGAGGGAAATATAAAACTTATATTAGGCCTTAAGCCTGAACTTGGTGAGGAAATGCTTTTATCTGCTGATGATGAGGCATTTGTTGTGAAACCCTCACATAAACTATTGAAGGAATTTAATGAAGGCGGAGTTCCATATGTAATATTGAACTCATATGATGAAATAAAGAAACCTATATATAAAGTTTCATATTATATAGCACCTGAAAACAGACGAAAAATCATGGAGTTTTTAAAGAATAATTTAAATGAAGATCTGGACTTTGTAGAATCTGGTGAAAAGTGGGTAGATATTATGAATAATGGAGTCAGCAAGGGAAATGCAATAAAAATACTTCAGCAGACATACGGAATTGATAAGGAAAACACTATGGTTTTCGGAGATTATTACAACGACCTCACAATGTTTAAAAATGCAGCCTACAGCTATGCTATGGGTAATGCTCCAGAGGATGTTAAAAAACATGCCAAGTTTGTTGCAGACAGCAATAATGACAATGGTGTGTATAATGTAATAAGAAGGGTTGAAGCATCTATTTAATTTTGATCCGTAACTGTTTTAAGATATGTGGAGATGAACATAAATGAAATTAAGGCATAAAAAGTTTATATTAAAAGCAGTTATTATTATTTCTGTAATTATATTTGTAATAGTAAATATTGCCGGAATTTACGTTGGAAACATATTTTATAACATGGTTTGTAAAATAAGTATTGACAGAACTCAGGATGCTTATGAAACATTTAAAAAGTCATTTAACTATGGCAGATTGAATGTACTAGATCAGGAGGATGTAAGCATTAAATCAAATTTTGGATACAAGCTAGATGGCACATATATAAAAAATCCATCTGAAACTCAGAACACAGTTATAATTCTTCACGGTATCACAGGAAGCAGATGGGAAGCCATGAAATATGCTGACATGTATCTGGATTTAGGCTTTAATATATTAATTTATGATTCAAGGTATCATGGAAACAGCGGCGGTAATGATGTTTCCCTGGGCTATTTTGAAAAATATGATTTAAACAACTGTGTCCAATGGGTAAGACAGAAAAATCCAAAGGGCATTATAGGAGTCCATGGGGAGTCTATGGGGGCTGCTACAGCCCTGCTTCAGTCAAAGATGAATATGGACAAGAAAACAGTAAGCTTTTATGTGGTGGACTGCCCATATTCTGATCTTACAGAGCTGTTTGCCATGAAATTGAAAGAAGAATTGAAACCCCATACAGATATTTTAGTAAATGGTATAATTTTTTACACCAGTTTAGTGGCTCTGTATAAATCAGGTTTTTCTATTTACTCAATATCACCAATAAAAGCCATAAAGGATGTGAGCACACCAATTATGTTTATCCATGGGGCAGATGATGAATTCATTCCTCCAACCATGACCATGGAGCTGTATTTTCAAAAGAAAGCTCCTAAAAGCATATATATAGCACAAAATGCAGGACACGCCATGGCTTATCTAACTGACAAGCAGGAATATTCCAGCAAAGTAAGGCAGTTCTTGCAGGATATAAAAATAATAGATAAAAATAAAATACCCCCGGATTTAGCTGAAAATAATTAAATTACAATAATCTATTGACAATCTGAGATATATATTATACAATGTAAAAGTCATGTTGATATGGCCTCTTGGTCAAGCGGTTAAGACGCCACCCTCTCACGGTGGATACAGGGGTTCGAGTCCCCTAGGGGCTACCAAAAAAGCTGTAACCTAGTAATTACAATAGGTTGCAGCTTTTTTTATTTGCATAATTTTATATATTATTTTATATTATACACCATTTATACACCATGGAATTATTTAATAAACTTAAAGTATAATCTTAATAATATTTATCTTCAAATTGTAAAAAATACATGATAGAATGTAGGTGTAAGGTGGTGAGAGCATGGATGATAAAATTATAGAGACTTTGAGCAGATTGTTAGATGAAAAGCTAAAACCAGTAATTACAGGTCAGGCATGTATTGAGAAAAAATTAGATGCAGTAGTAGAAAACGGCAGATTTAACAGGATTTAGAGACGTAAGTCTCTCTTTTTTTTACATGATGGTGTTTGCTCTACCGCTTACTTTTTAACACATTGATTAATACATATATTTCTGTGATGCATCAATGTATGACAGAAAAAATGTAATGCTAAAAACATAAAATAAAAAAAGTGACGGATTACTTGCATAATCCGTCATAATTTAGAATGTTCGAAGATATTGTACTGAGACTTTTTTATCTACATGGTACTATTAAACTAATATCCTTTACTGTTGGAAATCTTTCCTCGGATGGATCAATAGCAATTGATAAAGCTATTAAACCAGCTAAAACTAACATTATACTCATCATAATTAACACCCCGCTCATAACTTTATTATTTTAAAATAAATGATTTGTAAGAATTAAAATGCTATAATATATAAACTGAAATTATTCATTTATTATCTTGTATCTTCTCTTCATGAATAATTATAACTCTAAGTATATATAAAATGCAAGTGTTCTTGCAATATTTCTAAAAAGTTTTTTATAAAATGAAAGACTGTTCCATGAACCCATGAAACAGTCTTATGAAACGCAAAAAGTGCGTAACCTGGCAATACAATAAAAGTTATTTAATCTTCTTCATAATCCTCATAATAAGATGGATATGAATAAGGATAAATAGGATAGATCATTGGATAATAGTATGGCCTGTAAGGACGATAATATGGTCTGTAATATGGTCTGTATGGACGATAAGGGCGACCAGGACGACCAGGGCGGCCAGGCCTGTAATTAGGACGCTGCCTGTATTCGCTGTCATCATATAAATCATCATCATCGTCAATGTCACGATATTCCATGTCTGAAGTTTTGTGCCCGCACATCATGGGGCAGTTGTACATCATAGGACATGAATACATCCATGGGCAGGAATAGGTTTGGTATGGCATTTCTTTGTAGTGCTTATCATGATGTTTACTACGGTTCTCTGAAATTTCCTCGCTTACATTTTTATTCATTACATTGTCGGAATCTTGTATGTTGTCTTTATAACTCATTAGGAACCTCCAAATAGTATTTACCTCTGTTATTATAGTATGCACAACTCAAATTATTGACACTAGTTTATAAAAAAATTTTTAAAATACTTTAATTAATACATTTATTATGTTCCAGCATATTATATTAGTAATAGAGAGAGGAGGAATAGTTTTGAAGAAGACCTATGTTTTAGATACTAATGTTATTCTGTATTCTCCTGGAGCTATCTTTTCTTTTGCTGATAATGATGTGGTCATTCCAGAGGTGGTATTAGAGGAATTAGACAGTTTTAAAAAGGATAAAAGCGATTTAGGTGCTAATGCCAGATATTCTGCAAGGATGATTGATAAACTAAGAAAGTCAGGAAAGCTCAATTTGGGTGTGCAGCTGCCTGGAGGAGGAAAACTCAGAGTTGAAATGAACCATTATGATACTGAAATACCTCCTTCATGGGACAAAACCAAACCGGATAACAGAATAATTCAGGTATGTAAAGGCATTAAGGAGCAGGGGGAAGATGTATGCCTTATTACTAAGGATACATTTGAAAGAATAAAAGCCGATACCATTAATATAGAGGTAGAAGACTTTTATGAGAAGGTTGTTCCGGAACATGAAAGCCAGTACACAGGCAGAATGGAGGTATATGCATCTTCTGATAAACTGGATGAATACTATCAAACTAAAAGCTTAAATATTAATTCTCTTTTAATTTACTCTAGTGAATTGGAGGAGTATTCCATACCCAATTTATATATTAATCAGTTTGTTATAATACATTCTCTGGAAAATCCCAGGAAAACAGCACTAGGCAGGTTTGACGGCAGAAATATTGTTCCCCTTATTTTTAAAGAAGCAAATCCACTTGGCCTGGTACCTAGAAATGTGGGACAGAAATTTATGATGGAAGCGCTGTTTACGAGCCCTGAAAAGGCTCCCTTAGTTATTGTTAAAGGACCTGCGGGCACAGCAAAAACCTTATTTTCTCTTGCTGTTGGGTTAAGTAAAATAATAGAAGAAGGAAATGATGAGTATAGAAGAATTTTGGTGTGCAGGCCAAATGTTACTATGGATGAGGATATAGGCTTTCTTCCTGGTACTGAGGAGGAAAAGATATTTCCATTTATGAGACCTGTTTTTGATAACCTGGAAATATTAGTGGATTCAGATGAAAAGGAAAGGTATAAAAATGAAAAGGAACTGGCAGATAAAATAAAAGAACTGTTCGACAGAAGAATAATAACCACTGAGGCTGTGGCATATTTAAGAGGCAGATCAATAGTTAAGAACTGGATGATTATTGATGAAGCTCAAAATCTTACACCAAAGCAGGTGAAATCGGTTATAACCAGAGTGGGTGAGGGAACAAAGCTTATATTAATAGGTGACCCTGACCAGATAGATCAGCCATTTTTAGATTCAAGATCCAATGGATTATGCTATGCCTCGGAAAAAATGAAAGGCAGCAGCCTATGCTTCCAGATAACACTAAAATATGATGAATGCGAGAGGTCACCACTGTCTCAGGAAGCATCAAAAATGCTGTAATAATAATAAAAGTACAGACATTAAGTTCTGTACTTTTATTATTATTAACCAAATTGTAAACCTTTCTTTTATTGATTATAATAAAATAGGTTTGTGTAATATATTATAAAATGATAAAATAATCTGTAAAAGCAATAATTAATATTTTGTAAATTATTATTTATATTACAGTATTGACATTACATTTCTATTTAAGTTTTTAATTATCTGTAGTAAAATAGTCAGGAAATTATTTTTTGAGAAAGGAAAGAAACATATGCCTAAAAAAAGAAGGAAAGTTAAAAAGAAAAAGTTTTCATGGAAGCTTCTTCTTTCATTTATTATATTTGAGATTATTTTTACAGGGGTAACTGCACCTCTTATAGTTTTTCACGGCCCTTTCGAAAATGTTAAAAGAACTGTAGTTGGAGCGGCAATGACAACTTTGAAACATCAGTATATTGCAAAAATGTTCTTATCTGATGCGGAAATAAACAAAATACTTAGCAGCAACAGCGTTGAAGCAGCTGTTCAGGACAGCAGTTCTACTGAGATAAACTTAAACAGCAGTCATGATGACAGCATAGAAAGATATGACGTTAAGAGTACGAAATATAAAGGATATGTACTTATTATACATGATGCAACAAGGGTTAAGGTTGGATACAGTGCAAAGCTTGGCACAGAGGGACAGATGACAAGCCAGATTGCCAAAGAAAACGGCGCCATTGCAGCAGTAAACGGCGGCGGCTTTACAGATAAAGCAGATGGCAGCGGCAACTGGACAGGAACCGGCGGAACTCCTGTGGGAATAATAATGAGTAATGGAACTATAAAACATAATGATGTTAAAGATGATGATAAAAAGGTAGATGTACTGGCACTTACAAACAAGGGACTATTACTGGTGGGGCCTCACAGCATGAATGAAATGAAGGATAAGGGAGTAACAGAAATCATCTCCTTTGGCCCTGCGCTTGTTGTAAATGGGCATGGTACTATTAAATCCGGAGACGGCGGCTGGGGTATTGCACCTAGAACAGCTGTAGGCCAGAAAAAAGACGGATCCATAATACTCCTTGTAATAGATGGAAGACAGGCATCCAGCCTGGGAGCTTCATTAAAGGATGTACAGGATATTATGATCCAATATGGAGCAGTTAATGCAACAAATCTTGACGGAGGTTCATCTTCAACAATGTACTACGATGGAGAATTAATAAACAATCCTTGTGATCCATTAGGTGAAAGATCAGTACCTTCTATAATTTATGTAAAATAGGTTTATCCTAATAGGGAGAGTGGAACATGAAAGTTTTCAGGAGAATATTAGTCTGGGTATCCATATCGCTGGCATTACAGTTTGCAGGATTGATTTATGTGAATAACTATTTATTGGCATCCCAGTCTAAAATTAAAATACAGAAGGTGGAGAAAACCGACAAAAATGTTAAAGATGCTGTAGTAAGCATACCTGCCAATGCAAAAAATGCACAGGTGTCTTTTGATGCTAAATATCTGGCTTATTACGATAATGACAGTTTAAAAGTTGTTAATACTAAAACAGGAAAAGTTAATAATGTAGATTTTAATGATGGAGTTAAAGTATCTTATTTCAAGTGGCTTCCGGACAGAAACAGAATGCTCATTGGTGAAAAACATTCAACAAGTAATGGCAACAGTTTTAAGCTTTCCTATTATGATGTGGATAAGGATGTTAAGGAGCAGATTAAAGATCTGGCCTGGGCGGATAAAAATGCAGAGGTTGTGGATATACAGGCTTCACCTTTAACAAATGTAATATACGTTAAGGTGGCACTGGGAGGCAAAAGAAGCAGCATTTACTGGATAAACATTATGAAGGAAATGAAAAAAGTTGACACCAATGCTTATGTAATTGGAAAAATAAATTTATTACCACATAAGGATAAACTTCTATATGAGGATTTAACACATAAAAGAGTATACGTAACAGGAAACAGTCATCAGATAACTATTCCGGGAGTCAGCGACACATGCTTAATAGGTGTTGATGATGAGGATAAGGTATATATAGGCCAGCTGGAGGATAATAAGGTAACAAAGGTTTATTATGGAGACCTTTCTGAAAATACTTCCACCTGGAAAAGCGAAAATATGACAGAACCAGCTAACCAAAGTGATATATATATATCACCTAATGGTAAAATACATGTAAATGATAATTTACGAGGTGTGGTCACTGAATTAGGCTCAGGCAAAGAAACAAATTATAATGGAAACTTTATGCAGATGTATACAGACGGAGTAATATCAACTAGTGGTGGAAAACTGCAGAAACAGTTGTTTAATTAGAACACTATAAGTGTGATTTAAGAATTCCTAAATAGGGGTTCTTTTTTTATTACAAAATTATTATTTATAGTGAAAAATTAACTGAAAACTGATTTACAAATAAAAGAAGTGTAGGTATAATTTATATTACAGTACATAATTATACAACAATAATTACAAATAAAATTGTGCTGCTAAATTATAATTTTAGGAGGGGGTACTTTGTTCAAGTCTTTGAAATTTAAGAAACTGACAGCTCTGGTTACTACATTTCTTTTAACTTTCAGTTTTATTACGCCCATTAATGTAAGTGCTGATACTTCAAAGGTATTTGATCTCATTGAAATTACAGACTTCCATGGAGCTTTAATGGACTCCAGCAATAATCCAGTTGCAGGGGTTTTAGCTAAGAATATAAATGACATCAAGGCTTCCAATCCAAACAGAACCCTTGTAATAGGTGGAGGAGATTTATATCAGGGGTCGCCAGTTTCAAATGTTTTATTTGGAGTTCCTGTTCAAAAGGTTATGAGCAGTATTGGAATGGAAGCTACTGCACTTGGAAATCATGAATTTGACTGGACATTAGACAAAATAATAAATACTACAATGAAAGATGCTTCTTATTCTATAATATGTTCCAATGTTTATAAAAAATCTGATGGAACCAGGGCATTTGACCCATATAAGATTATAACAAAAGATGGTGTAAGAATAGCCTTAGTTGGTGCTATATCTACAGAAACGCCATCAATAGTGCTTCCTGCAAATGTAGAGAATTATAAATTTACAGATCCTGCTGTAGAAATAAATGCAGCTGCAAAGGATATTAAAGACAATAATAAAGCCGATGTTATTATTGCAGTTATTCATGAAGGAAGCAACTATGATTTAACAACAGGCCCTGTATTTGACATAGCTGATAAACTGGTAAATGTTAATGCTGTATTAGGCGGACACTCACACACAAAGGTACAAGCTACAGCTGCCAATGGTATTCCTGTAGTAATTGCTAACAACGCAGGAAAGGGATTTATAGATTTAAAGATGTCTGTAGATTCATCAAATAAGGTAAGCTTTCTCAATACATCATCAAGCTACACAGCTATAGATACAACAGCTGCAAACGGCTACAAAGCTGCAAACCCCGTTACTGATGCTGGTGTTATGGCTATAGTTAAAGCTGCCAATGATGAAATAGGACCAGTGTTTAATGTGAAAATTGGAACAGCAGACAAAAACCTTACAAGAACACAGGATGGAACACCTTATGGCGAATCTTACCTTGGAAACTGGACCACAGATGTAATAAGGCAGAATGCAAAGGCAGATGTGGCATTCCAGAATAATGGCGGCATAAGAATAGATATCCCAGCAGGAGATATTACTGTAGGTACCATATATTATATAATGCCTTTTGACAATACTGTGGTTACTGTTAATATGAATAAAGCTCAGCTGACTAAAGCTCTTGAGCAGGCATTTGCAGAAGGCGGTAAAGGAATTCAAATGTCAGGAATTAAAGTTAAATATGATATGTCCAAGCCATCCGGAAGCAGAGTGGTAAGCCTGACAAGATCAGACGGAAGAGCTATATCTGATTCTGAAACACTAAAGGTAGCAACAAATGACTTTGTTGGAACAGGTGGAGATGGATTTGCTGAATTCATAGACCCCGCAGTAAAGTCATCATTTACAGACAGTCATGTTTTAGTAAGAGACATTCTTATAGATAATGTAAAGGCAAACAGCGGCATAGTAACTACTATGGACAGCAGAATTGAAAACAGCGTTAAATATATTTCTATTATTGGTACATCAGATGTACATGGAAATGTATATCCAATAGATTACAACACAGGGAAACCTTATAATCAGGGCCTTGCAAAGGTATCAACCTATGTAAACAGTGTTAGAAAATCAAATTCCAATACTATGCTTGTGGATTCAGGAGATACTATTCAGGGAACACCATTATCCTATTATTTTGACAAGATAGATACAACTTCAGAGTATCCATTAATGAAGGTTATGGGAGCTATGGGCTATGATACATGGACTCTTGGAAACCATGAATTCAATTATGGACTGGATGTTTTAAACAGAGTTATTAAAGATGCAAAAACTGAGGGAATAGCTGTTTTATCAGCTAATACCTACAACACAGCAGATAACACAAATTTTGTAAAGCCATATACAGTTAAATCATTTAATGTGAATGGAAAAACAATAAAAGTCGGTATACTAGGATTAACTACAAAATGCATTCCAAACTGGGAGAATACTTCTAATTACAGTGGATTAAAATTTAATGACCTGGTAGAAGAAGCTAATAAGTGGGTGCCGATTTTAAAGAATACTGAAAAAGCTGATATAGTTGTAGCTACAATCCACAGTGGAGAAGAAAGTGCTACAGACACAATTCCAGAAAATCAGATTAAATCCGTGGCACAAAATGTAAATGGAATTGATGCTATAATAGCTGGACATGCACATTCACTTTTTGCTCAGCATAATTATAAAAATCCAAGCGGTAAAAATGTTGTTGTAACTGAACCAGGGAAATGGGCTCAGAATGTTTCACAGATTGATATAGCTGTAAATGCTGATGGAACTATTGGAACTATAGCTTCAAAAACTGTACCTATGGACAGCACCATAGCAGCAGATCAGGCTATTCTTAATTTAGCTCAGCCCTATGAAGATGCTACTTTAAAATATACACAAACTATACTTGGACAATCTACTGGAGAATTTACAGGTGCAAATCAGACTACAAAACCAACAGCTATAATGGACTTAATAAATAAAGTTCAAATGCAGGGTGCAGGTACGCAATTGTCTATTGCTGCTCCTTTAAGTTCATCAGCATATATTCCAAAGGGCAACGTGACCATACAGGATATTATGAGCGTGTATGTATTTGAAAACTTCCTATATGGTGTAAAGATGACAGGAGCTCAGTTAAAGGCATGGATGGAATGGTCAGTAAGATATTATAAGCAGGTTTCAAACAGCAGTGATGCTATAGTTAAGGACCCTGTATTAAACATTCCTGATTATAATCTGGATCAATTGTATGGAGCTACTTATAATGTTGATTTGACAAAACCTGCATGTACAGTGGATTCCACAGGCAAAGTTATATCTGGAGACAGAATTGTTAACTTAAAGGTAAATGGAAAACTTGTTAAAGATAGTGACGTATTTACAGTGGCTATAAATAACTATAGATTTAACGGCGGAGGAGGATTTATGAAGGCAGCAGGATTACAAAACGGAGATCCTTCAATTGTTGTTTTTGATTCAGCTAAGTCCTTAGGAGACGACGGACAGGTTAGAAATATGATGTTCAAATACATTCAGGACAATAAGACTATTTCACCTATAGTTGCTGATAACTGGAAGCTTTCAACTACTGCAGTGACAAAAGAAGAACAAACACCAGCTGCAGATGGTAATAGCACAAATACTACTGGTAATGGCACAAGTATTACCACCAATACTACAGGTAATCTTCCTAAGACAGGATCAATGGTAGACATGAACATGCTAATAGATATAGGTGCAGCAGCAGCTATTCTTGGAGCAGTATTCATAATCTGGGACAGAGAAGAGAAGAAAAAGAAGAAAACAGCCTAGTACTAAATAACAAAGATTAAAGATTAAAGATTAAAGATTAAATAATGAGGTTTTTCTTTCAGAAAAACTTAGAATTTTAGAGCTTATAAATTTTGAACCAGATGATGTTGATATTAACTAATGATAAAAGTAAATATTAATTATATAAATAAGAAACTGCTGGAATCTATGGATACCAGCAGTTTTCTATATAATGTATTTAGTAAATCACTATCATCCTTAGTCCTTAAAACCTATGATTCACTCAATCAATTGAATTTTAAGATTTTCTGCCAAAGCAGAAAATCTACATTATTTGTTCTTTGTTATTTAATCTTCAATTCGTAATTTGGGCGTAGCCCTCCAACCCTGCTATACTAAAGCCAAGGT
>ENA-UOOI01000484-UOOI01000484.1-fermentation-metagenome-genome-assembly--contig:-NODE-484-length-50469-cov-48.992423_pt1 | contig 50469 bp, 43 predicted proteins | sample MGYA00245779_ERZ724027 | MGnify/ENA primary metagenome ERZ724027 (study PRJEB28704, sample SAMN03018318) | fermentation metagenome | biome: anthropogenic terrestrial biome; feature: soil; material...
TGACAAAAAGAGGTGATATTCATATTGTAAGCTATAATATTGATCCACGGCCGCGCAATACCTGAAAGCACAAAGTCTAAGCCAGAAGGAACTGGCAGAAAAGATCGGCATCAGCAACAGCCGTGTGTCAAATTGGGAAAAGGGCATAAACCGCACTGATGTGGATATTCCTGCCGACATCTGTACTGCTCTCAACGTGTCTCCAAACGTATTGCCTGAAGTCCGTCTTCCACCGAATGACCTCAGCGATATCAAACGCATGGTTATCATGGAATACCGAAAAAGGCCGGAACTTCAGCATGCAGTCAATTTTCTCCCTGGAGTGGAAACAGGCAGGGATCCGAAAGCATACGAAATTTTCAGGTTTTGGACACACTTTTCATCAACCGCAATATATTATCCATCGTGAAAGCCAGGTTCTCCTTGCTTTTGTAGCGGCTGGTCTCAAAGGCTTCCGGCATTCGGTTGATCGTAAAGACAGACGATACTCCCACGTTATATGCCGCATCAATGCCTTCCTCCGCCCCGCCAACAATCACGGTAACCGGGACATTTTGCTTATGGGCTCTCCCTGCCACTCCGATTACAACCTTGCCCCGGAGACTCTGACCATCCATCTTCCCTTCCCCGGTAAATACCATGTCTGCATCCGAAATAACAGAATCGAAATGAACCGTGTCCAGGACCGTTTCGATTCCCATCTGCAATTTCGAATGGAAAAACGCGATCATTCCAGCCCCCATGGCGCCTGCCGCCCCAGTCCCGGGAATCTCCCCCAAATCCTGATGCAGGTCTCTTTTTATCACATCTGCCAGGTGCCGCACGCCTTCCTCCAACTGCAAGACCATCTGGGGATCTGCACCCTTCTGCAGTCCAAACACATGAGAAGCCCCTGCCGGCCCGTACATCGGATTGTCAATATCGCACATCGTAACGATCTCGACGCCATCCAGGATTTTTGCCCGGCCGGATGGTTCAATCCGCTTAATCTCATTCAGGGTTCCGCCTACCGGAACAAATTCCTCATTTTCCGCATTGTAAAACTTCACGCCGACCGCAGCAGCAGCTCCGCAGCCGCCGTCATTTGTACTGCTGCCGCCAAGGCCGACAATGATCTTTCCGGCCCCTCTTTCTGCCGCATCCAGAATGAGCTGACCAACCCCATAGGTAGTGGTTTTGCAGGGATCCTTCCTGCCTTCTGCCAGAGGCAGCCCTGCGCAGGCGGCCATTTCAACCACCGCTGTCCTGCCATCCTGCAGCAGTCCATAAAAGGAATCCAACTCTTCAAAAAAGGGATTCTTTACCGAAACGGAAACCTTTTCTCCGCCCAATGCTTCCAGAAAGCAATCGACACTGCCTTCCCCGCCATCCGCCACAGGGATGGCGACGACTTCACAGTGCGGGAAATGTTCCTTTATTTTACCGCTCAGAATACTGCATATTTCCACAGAACTTAACGTGCCCTTAAAAGAATCGGGAATGATAACTGCTTTTCTCATGATTTTCTCCTTCCATGGCTCCTCATTCTCCTTCACAAATCAGGAACCTTGTTCCTGCCCACACTGGCCCTCAATGCCCGTCATATGGATCATTGCCGGCTAAAATTCTCCAAAATACATACCGGCATGGAAATTCCTTTGATTTCCCTGATGGGGACAATTGTACCGTCTTGCCTGGAGATACGATAAATGATCAGATTATCCGTATCCTGATTGGCACAAAGCAAAAGGGAACCGGTATGATCCAGCAGAAAATCCCTGGGAGTCTTCCCCTGTGTGGAAGTATTGGTGATGTGCGTAAGGTTCCCTGTATCCCTGTCAATCCGGAACAGGGAAATGCTGTCTTCTCCCCGATTGGAAGTGTACAGATACCGGCCATCCCGGTCAATCCGAATGGCAGCTCCCGTGGCATCGGGGTTGGGAGCCGGCAAGGCATTTACAATCTGCAGAATGTCAAAGCCTCTCTCTTCGGAATAAGACAATTCAATCACCTGGGAAGATAGTTCGGTCACCACATAGGCGACTTTCCCATTTGGATGGAACACCATATGTCTCGGACCGCAGCCCGCCGGCAGATGGAGGGTTCGCCCGTTGTCCCGCTCCAGCTGTCCGGTTCCCCTGTTGAACCGATAAACCACCACCATGTCCAGTCCCAGATCACAGACACACAGATATTTCCCTTCCGGAGTCAGGCAGGCAAAATGCGTATGGGCTCTTTCCTGGCGGACAGGATGGACTCCCTGTCCAAAATGCTGCTGCATACATGCCAGCTTTCCAACGCTGCCGTCCTTTCCCAAAGGATATACCTGCACCATCGCATCTGCGTACGATATTCCAAACAGCCAGGAGCCGGAAAGTTCCATCAAAATATGACACAGTCCCCTTCCCGGAGCCTGTACCTCATTAATCTTCCTTAAATATCCCGTGGATGGCTCGATCCTATAGGCGACCACCTGCCCATTGCTGCCGTCCGTCGGTTCGCATGCTGCATACAGTGTCGTCCTCTCCGGATTGGCGGCCAGGTAAGTTGGGGAAACTGCCTCCGCATAAAGCTCCGGATCGCTGAACTCCCCGGTCTCCGGATTTCTTTTGATTCCGTAAATACCTTGGCTGGACTTGTCCGTATAGGTTCCAATATAGAAAGTAACAGGGGTCACCATCATCCCATCTCCTTTTTTTATCTGGCGCCTTTTCTTTCTGCTGATGTTCTTCGTTTTCTTTAGGCGGCCAGTTTATTTACACCGAAATTTCAAAACTCAGGGTTGATATTGCTGGCACCTGTCGTCACATGTTAAACGACCTACCTGTATCTCTTCTCCGTTTTCCCTTCTTTTCCTTTCTTTTTTCTCACTTTTCCCTTTACTCCCACTCCATAAAAATGCCACGGAAGCATCGACATTTCCATAACATGCCGGTACTTCCGTGGTAAGTTTATAAATTCAGAACGTAGGCACCCGAAGTCGTCTCGGACACCCCACTGATTCCTGTATGTGTCGGTCATCCGATCTCCGCAATCCAAATGGGCTCTATCATAATTACATCGTAAGCGACTGGAGTGCCAAAAGTCCTGTATATAAGGAAGGATCATTTCCACAATATCCCATGAAGATCCCGTTGTCAATCACCGGAGAAAATAAATAGATATAAATAAAAGATTACAAATTTTCTAAATAAAATAATATAAAATAGTAAGCTATTATGGTAAAGTTGAATTGCGAATAGTTAAGCTATTAGGTTTTGACGAGAATTTATCGAAAAATTTGGAAGCCCTGGCTTACTAAATAATATTTTAGGAGGAAAAATATGAATTCTCTGGAGAGAGTATCTTTAATTCTTCAACACAAAGAAGCAGACCATGTCCCGGTTTACCCTCTTATCAATAGTATATCCCGAATCTATACAGGTATCGACTATGCGAAATGGTCCCAGGATACAGATCTATGCGCTGAATCTATTATTAGAGCCACCGATGACCTTGGAGTAGATGTTATATGCTCATTGGTAGACCTTTCTGTAGAAGCCGCCGACTTTGGCCAACCCGTAGAGTATCCTGAGAACGAAGCTGCCCGACCAGTTCACGGCTCCAGAGTTATAAAATCCATCGAAGAATACAAAAATGTAGAGCCGATAAATCCAAGAAAAACTTCTAGGATGAGCGAACATATTCGTTTATGTGATTTGCTGATGAAGGCAAGGGGCAGGGAAAAGCCTGTGATCGCCTTTGTATTTGGCCCTTTAGGCATAGTTAGCATGATGAGGGGACAACAGGAAATGTTTATGGATATATTAGACGATCCTGATTCTGTACACATAGCATTGGAAGCAGTTACCCAAACCCTGATGGAATACTGCACAGCCCTAATGGAAACAGGAGTTCATGCGATAATGTTTGATACTCTATATGCATCCCAATCCATTATGAGCAAACAGATGTGGGACGCTCTGGAAGGTCCATATATGGAGCGGCTGGCAAATCACATCCATAATAATGGAACAATGGTGATGGTCCATAATTGCGGAACTGGAATTTATTTTGATGTACAAATGAAGAGAATGCGACCCCAAGCCATCTCCTTCCTCCATGTACCCGATGACTGCACATCTTATGCGGATACAAAGGAGAAGTATGGGGATCAAACCACTCTTATAGGTTACATATCACCCAGTTTTGTCATGACTGCCAGTGATCATGAAGTGGAGGATGAATGTAAAAAAGAAATCGACACCATGAAAAAGGATGGCGGATTTATTCTGGCAACAGGATGTGAATATCCTGCAAACGCCAGTGCGGAGAACGCCAGGGTTATGATTAGAACAGCACAGACCTACGGAAGGTATTAATTAACCTGTTCTGGTGTACTCTCATTGTATTTAAGTTTAAATATGTATAGGTTTTTAAAATGTTCCATGATATTCCGGAAGAAACGGCAGTGATACCTGTAGCAAGACTAAAAAAGCGCAAAATCGGTCTCACAGACAGCGAAGAAAAACTTTGAAATCATTACTTCGCAAGAAGGAAACTTCCATGACAATCGTAGCATATACCAGACGCTTCCAGATCTTGATGAGGCAGTTGTGTGCATGGACAAAAGCCTTATCAACTTTTAGGGAAAATCGGGAACCATTGCTTATTTCACAGGATTGTGGATTAATTGCATTGAACTATTTGATACCGATTGGCACGCCAAGTGGTGTGAGGGAGGGAATAAACTCCCTCAGAACTTTGCTAATTTCCTACTGCCTTGTAGGAATATTCCCTGAACAGCTCCATATAAATCCGATAATTCGCCAGAGATACTCCCGGAGGGGTTTGGTGATCCACAGAAGGAATATAGCCGCCGGACTTCATAACAGGCAGTAGCCTTTCAAATTCAGCCCTCATTTCGTCCTTCCCTTTGGACATAACCATCTTATCATAGCCGCCCATCATAAGGAAATCAGGGTAATTCTTTCGGATTTGCTCAAGATCTACACCTGCCTGTCGCTCCAAAGGATAGACGCCTTCGATTCCGGCTTCCTGCAGCCATGGAATCATGTCTGTTACATCGCCATCCGAATCCACAAAGACTTTGCTTCCCTGCTTTTTTATCGCAGGGATCACATACTGGTAATAGGGAAGCAGGAACTCCCGGTATAATTCGTGAGAAAGCATGGGGCCATGATTGTAGGACATGTCTTCTGCAAATCCCACCATATCCGGAACCAGAATACCGCATAATTCCTTTACCGCCCGAAGATTGAATTCTGCGAGATCCTCATTGATCCGATGCATCAGGCCAGGGTGGTCGTAAAAAGCATAAAAATGGTTCTCTATCCCCAGCAGGTTTCTGGGAAACCAAAAGAATCCGTCCAGCCAAAGGCGGAGGATCACTTCTCCCCTCTCATGTTTTTCCTTAAGCTCCATGGCGCTTTTTACCATATGATCCACACATTCATCGGTATACAGGTACGGCCGGATCTTATCATAAGACTGCTCATCTGTAATGATGGGAGCACCATGACCAGCAGGGGAAGGACATTGCGCTGATCTCGGATTGGCGGAGATCAGCATCATCACATCCAGATCAAAATATTTCTGAGATTCTTCCAGCGTCATGCCCCCAGGCAACCCCTCGCCCATCCATCGGTCTGTGGTTTTATCCCACCATGCGGCCCACTCTACCATGGGCAACCGGTCATCCGGCTTTTCAAAGTTCAATACGCTCCGGAATCGGTCTCTTGATGTCATATAATTCAACCTTCTCTCTACAGGAGATGTATGGGGGTTCACCACTGACTTCGGAAAAATTAAGCTAACCCAAACATCTTCTCTTTTAGATCCAAATAATATAGATAATCCTCAGGCTTTACATTGGGAGGACAACGGTGATCACAGAAAGGGATATAGCCTCCCCGCTCCACTAAGGGTACGAGGGTTTCCATATAGGCTTTGATAGCCTCAGGGCCTTTGCCTAGCTGTATTTTGTCCACACCACCCATTATCCGCAGGTCTTTTCCATATTCGTTCAGCAGTTCTGCCGGATGAGAACAACCGTTTACTTCAAAGGGAAACAGACAGTTGATACCGCCTTCCATTAAATAAGGCAAAATTGGTCTAACATCACCATCACAGTCGGTATACCATAGATCAATTCCAGCCTCATCCAGTTTCTTTCGTATCCGTTTATATCTTGGCATTACTACATTTTTAAAGAAATCCACGGTTACAATGGGCCCATTTTTAAAGCAGATATCCTCCCACCCCGATGCAAAATCAAAATCAATATAGGGAAGGACTTGATCCAGGAAATCCTCTACCAGCAGACAGCAAGTTTCAACCATATCCTCCACCATATCCGGATAATCAAAACAGGCATAGGCCAACCCTTCAAAGGTGAGCATATCCCGAATCTTACCGATCATGGAACCACAATCCACTCCCAGGGGATAGTCCCGATCAGCGGGATGGGCTTTTTTAATAGCTTCTATATCCACCTTCCTGGATGGATGGTCTCTGTTAAAACGTTCCTCTTTACATTTCTTCCAATCTTCTGGGGTCACAATGGTAGCTTTTATATAATGAGGAATGGTATCGTGACCATTTTTGGGAACCTCTGCCAATAGCCCATCCCCATTGATCATGATATATGTAGTTTCCGTTTCATCCACTATTTTAGATTCAAAAGGAGGGGACATCCAAACCCTTCCCCCAACTACCGATATTCTATCAAAATTAAAGAAGGTATCGGCCTCATGGTTATTGGTAATACTATTTTCTGCAAACAAAGGCCATTCTTTGAAATTCTCATCCCAGTAACCAAACTCCATGTTGAAGCAACGATCTACTGGTTTATAGTGCATTTGATTGTGAAAGCGTTCCCTGTCGGTCATAGTACCCTTCCACTTAGGTCTGCAAGGCATAATATCCATTTAGAAACCCCTTTTCGTTTAGATGATTTTTTGTAGAAGGTACAAAGGCTATCAAGCGATCTTTTTAAATATTTATCCTTTTGATGCCCGGATCATTATGCTATAATTGTATCATAAAAAATAGAGATGTCACTGTACTATATTGATAAAATATAGTACAATGTTGCTATGGGGAGATAAGGATGTTGCAGTCAGTATTAAGTATAAGAAAAGATTCCTGGAGCATTGACTATACACCTGGCATCATGGCTAGATCCATGTTTTTCTATGTACAATCAACCGGACACTTTAACTGTAAGCCTGAATATATGACAGACAGGCAAGATTATAATACCATGTTACTTATCTACACATTAAATGGCAAAGGTTATCTAAGGTATAGAGATCAGACTTATATTTTAAATCCCGGTCAGGGATTCCTGATCGACTGTATGGATCATCAGTATTATAGCCCATACAAAAATGGGGATTGGGATTTTAAGTGGCTTCATTTCAATGGATGTGAGAGCAGAAGCTATTTTGAGAGAATTTATGAGAACCATGGCCCTGTATTTGAGTTAGATTCCAATAGTATTATCCCGGGGCATATGGAAGAGATCACCAGGATGATAAAGGAAAGGGATTACAGGATCGATGCAATTAGCTCTTCAAGAATAGTAGATATGCTAACCGAGCTTCTCCTGGATCATTATAAAAGTGGGCAAAGTACCTCAGATGCCCCCGATTTTATTAGGCAGGCCATTATAAGAATGGAAGATGAATTCAGCTTAACCATAAACTTAGATACATTGGCAAGTCAGGTAGGGGTCAGTAAATATCATCTTTCTCGGGTTTTTAAGAAGTATACCGGATATAGTCCCTATGAATATGTCTTAAATTATAGGTTAAGCCAATCCAAAAGCCTTCTAAAATCCACTGACTTACCAGTATACACAATCGCAGATAAGGTGGGATTTGATAGCAGCAGTCATTTTATTAAACTGTTTCGAAAGCATGAGGGAATCACACCCTTAAAGTTTAGGGAATATTGGAGGTAAAATAGCCATTCCCTATGCCACTCATGGTAAAGATTAAGGGATCGTTTATCTTTTTTTCAAACTATATTTCTCCTCATACAGATGCTCCTTATACTCAGCTCTGCGATTGGGACAGTTCTTTCCAGGACATAACTGACAGTTCTCAAAATCGGATTCTGTTTGAAACAGGATACCCGACGCAGACTTCATTGGAATCATCAGACAACTGTCGGTGAGCTCAACTCCTATCGCATTCTGAACATCCCCCAATATACGGAAAAGTTCCTTCTGCTGCCCGATAGGCCAATCTTCCAGAGATCCTGGGTTCATTGACCTGGACTTACCGATATGATAATTCTCCTCAATATGTCTGCGGATCTGATTCCTTGCCGTTTCAAGTGCCATTTCCATTATGGTACCGGCCCAATATTTATCCAAAATATCGTCCATTCCTTCTGCCCATTCATGAAGTTCCCTGCCGCAAGTGGCCACATGGGGAAATACCCTATCGATCTTGTCGAAATTGACCCGCATAACGCGGCTTGTCAGCTTCACTCCGTCTACAACAACATAATCATTTTCCTTGCCGTCAATGTAAGACAGGGTATAGAGCGCTCTGGGCTTTCCTATGGCTTCTGCTTTATTGATCAGCGCCAGTACCCGCTCCCCGTCTTCCCCTGCGGGATCGATGTGTATTTTTTGAAAAAGACGGTTTTTATCTATCTTGAATTCGATATCGTCCAATATTGTGTGAGCCATAATCTTCCTCCCATCCAATGATCCGCCACAGCTACAAAGCGAAAAAATGGTACGAAGTATGCTCTTCCCGTACCATTTTTCCACAAAACGTTATAAAACTTGATTCATTAAGCACTGGCACAAACCCTTGCTGCCTCTTCCGCTGCTGATGCTGCATCGGGCGTGTAGATATCAGCGCCTATGCTCTTACAGAAATTATCGGTTACAGGTGCACCACCCACCATAATGGTAACCTGATCCCTTATTCCCGACTCCTTTGCTGTCTCAACTACATTCTTCATTTCAGTCATAGTAGTGGTAAGCAGTGCAGAGCAAGCGATGATCTGTGCATTGTTCTCCTTAGCTGCCTCAACAAACTTCTCAGGGGATACATCAATGCCCAAATCGATTACTTCCAAACCTCTCCCTTCCATCATCATCCTTACCAGGTTTTTACCTATATCATGAAGATCTCCCTTTACGGTGCCAAGTACTACCTTACCTTTCGACTCAACACCGGTCTGAGTAAGAATGGGCTTTAAAACTTCCATTCCGGCATACATAGCCCTGGCAGCGATAAGCACTTCGGGTACGTAAACCTCATTGTTTTTAAACTTCTCACCTATTATACCCATGCCGTCCAGAAGTCCATGATCTAGAATGCTTTTAGGATCCATCCCCTCATCTATGGCTTTTTGAACCAATTCTTTAACATTCTTTGCTCTTCCCTGTTGTAGGAATCCAGAAATCTCACTTAATAAATCCATTATTCCGCCTCCTGAAAGTTATACTTCCCCCTGGTGTACCTGAATTTACCAGGGGTAACACCCACAATCTTTTTAAATACCTTGGAAAAATAGCTTTGATCTTCATAACCTACCATATTAGAGACATCCACAAGATTTATGTTATCGTTTCGTAATAATTGTTTACTTCGCTCCACTCTAATGTGGTTTACATAAGTATTAAAATTACACTTCATATCGTCCTTAAATATCTTGCTAAAGTAGGATGGGCTCAAATATACATGCGAAGCTACCTCCTCCAGTGTAATTTTTTTCATGTAATTCTGTTTGATATAACCAACTGCTTTATATATCACATCCACATGTTTGATGTCCTTTAAATTAAATACGCAGTCTGTAAACCTGATCATTATCTTGGATAGCCAGTAAGTCAGCTCTTCTACAGTATTAAAGTTGTGGATGGTATTTAAATATTTATAGTTCAGCCCAAATATCTGTTCCACATCGGCACCCCCTTCCAGAGCTGCACGGGAAAGAAGAACGATGAGCTCCAAAATCCTTGCTCTTATGGTCTCAAAGTCCCCGCCACTGGAAAAGAAAATATGTCCCAGCACTTCGTTGAGAATGGTTTGAGAACCCTTTTTATCCCCCTTTGCAATGCAGGATAGCAGTTCCTTTTCCTTCTCAAAGGGGTAAGAGGAAATACCGGACTGTTTTTCATCCATGGCCTTTATCTTATGAATGTACCCAGATATATCGGATTGATTATGGTAGAATTCCGTCCTATCCAAATATTGTAAATACTCTGCATCCGATATATGCGATAGTTGGGAAGCTACCATAAATAAAAGCTCTGACAGGCTGGTAACCTTATCGGGTGGAATTACTGGAATAGACTTTAAATTTTCCATTAACTGATCCAGATGTTCCTCTTTGATATGATTTTTTAACAGGAGATCATCCAATAGAAAATCATCAGCTTCCACCATTAAACCAGGTCCGCATAATAGATATCCTCTGACCATTCCCTCCAAAGTTATAGGCGAAGCCCAATGTACCAGACCAAACGGACAGAAAAAAATATATTTTCCTTCAAATCTCTCCGATTGATAGCCGCCGTATAGATGAACTTTTTCGCAGTAATCTCCTTCACAGTCCAAAAGTTCCCGAACCTGCCTGCAAAACTTACAACCAGTTCCTGAATCTCCGATGCTATAGACAAGGGCGCCTCTGCTATCGATGATACTTGTTCCTACTCCGGCAACTCTTCCATAGTGTTCTATCGCTTTAGCTGCCTTTTCTATATCAAAACCCATGTCATTCCCTACTTTTACTGCTTCATTCCAATAAGTCATGATATCACGCTTCCTGCAATTTGATTCAGTCTACTAATCTATTATATTAAGAAGAAACGTATAAGTAAATAGACAACAGGTATTACTCTTTTATGATACCATGCTATCCCTTTCCGGTATTGAAAAATCTTAATATTATTTGTACTTTATAGCTCTTTTAGGGACTTTCAAAATACATGGAATCCACGTATTCATTTTGAAATTCCGGCGTGGAGGACAATTCCACATATTCCGCTTTCGCTTTGATGGTATTCGTCCTTTCATACTCCGCCAGGGATAGCAGGGATAACATTGCCCCAGTTCCCGCGGCATTGCCTAGTGCAATAATGCGGTGCTGCAATTCCGGCGGTATCAAGCCTATCCGAATGGCATTTCTTTTGTCGATATAGCTGCCAAACCCTCCCGCCAGATAGAGATTGGCTATCTCATCCATCTCCCTGCCAATCTTACTTACCAGTACCTTTATTCCCGCTGCAATTGCCGCCTTTGCCAATTGGACCTCCCTAATATCCTTTTGGGTTATCACGATAGACCCGCCGGTACCGCTGGATCCCTCATCAACAATGGTAAATGCAGAAAGCCCATCCTCCACTTTCCTCAACCTACAGGCCAGCTTCGACCCAACCTCCGACTCTATCTCCCTTTCATCAAGTAGCCTGCCCGTTTCATCTACAATACCAAGGTCCAATAGCATTGCCACGACATCTACAATTCCGGAGCCACATATACCTAAAGGGGCCTTATCGCCAATGGTTGTGTACCTGAGTTTCTCTCCATCCAGCGTAATAGTATTGATAGCTCCACTGATTCCGCCCATTCCATTACGGATATTGGCTCCTTCAAAAGCTGGTCCTGCAGCAGTGGAGCAACACACCATCCGATCCTTATTGCCCAATACGATCTCACCATTTGTACCAATATCTATCATCAGGCTGACATCCTCACTTCTATCCATGCCCGAAGCAAGAATTCCTGCCACGATATCTGAGCCCACATAGCCTGAGATATGAGGAAGCACAAACACCCTGGAAGCCTGACCCAGGCTTAGATCCAAATCCCGGGCATTGTATATCTGGGCCTTTGTTGCAACAGGGGTAAAAGGAGCTGCAGCAATATGTCCGGGTGTTATGCCCAATAGAAGATGACTCATAATAGTGTTTCCAGCGATAACCACATTATAAATATCGTCTATAGGAATATGATTCTTCCGTGCCAACCCATGTATCAATTCTGAGATCTGGTTACCTATACCCTGCCTTAGCCTGGAGAGCCCATCTATATTCTCCATAGTATACTGAATCCTGGATATCACATCGTCTCCATAGGTCCTTTGAACATTAAGTCCGGATATTACATCCACCTGCGCACCCGTTATCAGATTCATCAGATAACATACTACAGTAGTGGTTCCTATATCTATCGCCACCCCATAGATTTTATCAGAGGTATCCCCTTTATCCACATCCAATATCTTATTGCCATCATAGGCAACTGTCACCTTAAAATCTGAATCCCTAAGCACCTGAGGCAGCCTTCTTATCAGGAATATTCCAGCTTCCGGGGCTTCTGTTTTCAAAGCATCGGCTAACCTTTTGAGGTCATCCCGTTGGTCATCCACAGATGGTACATCCAATTCAATATATTTTTTGGCAATCTGTGGAGAGATATCCACAGAGTATTCAATCCCTGTGGACATTATCTGAGCTCCTTCCAGATAGTTCTCCATGACTACTTCCGTATCTCCCAATATTCCGGTCATACAGGCCAGACGATAGCCATCCTGCTTCTCCTTATGGGACAAAAATTGGGATTCCAGATGGGTCATATCTGATACCTCGCCATTTCGTACCCGGACTTTACATTTTCCACAAATCCCCTTTCCACCACAAGGAGCTTCGATATAGATGTTGTTCTGACGGAATATATCCATAAGACTGCTGCCGCCATAACAAGTCACGTCTTTATGACCCTCATCGGATAATATTCTTACGGTATATTGCCTGCTGCCCAGATTTTGTCCATTATCCATGACTCCCCAACGTCCTTTCTTATAACTCTATAGCAAAATCCCTTATCACTCCATTAAACCCATTTTAAGCTTCCTATGGCTTTGGCTGTTATGATGGTCTCGATTAATATCTCCCGTGTAGATTCTTCCTGTTCTCCGTGTTTTCCTTGTTCTCCGTGTTCTCCTTGCTCTTCTTTCTCTTTTTCTGATTGAGATCCCGGTATATTTATTTCTGTTTTATTCTCATCCATCTCAATAGAAATATCATAGTCAGAAGCTCCCTTCGCCATAGCAAGCTCCCCAACCAAATCTTTGCCCTCACCTTTTGACCAATCCCGGGCCTTTGCATAGTCATCAAAGTGTTTCTTTACCCTTGGAGAGAAGCAATCATAGCCTTCTACTCCCGCTACGGTATATCTTGGCTTTATAATGATCCTCTCCTCTACGGAGATACTTCCCGTGATGGCCCCTATCGCATTGGCCACTGCGGCATACTTCTCTATTATACAGGTAGTATTTAAGGATGATGCTACATCCGGCAGGTATACATGAATAGGGGCTCCTATTCCTACCAGTGAAAAGTCCGTGGACAATCCAATGGATAGATAGGGATTTCTTTGCATATGGGAGTTTTGGCAGCCCAATAAGATCATCTTTTCAAGTTCTGGCGTGAAACCATGTTTCAGCAGGGATGGATCATCCCTTTTAATAAGTTCGTGAACAATATTTAAGTATAGTCTGGATTTTATAGTGCTATTGACCTCATGGATAAGTTCTTCCAATGTTATCTTTAGACGACTTGCTAAAATCTCTGCCCCTAAAAGAGCAGCCTGTCCATTCCATCCAGAAAAATCACCAGTAAGATGCATTATATCTGTAGGGGTTAGCGCACTCCTCATAATGATCCCCAACTGCTCAAGCCTATCGGGTTTGATAGTATAGATAGAAGTTTCCACTGCCTCTGCCAGTTTTTCCATGCTTAAAGGTCCTTCTTTAAGAGCTTCCACTATTCTCTTCTCTTCTGTAGTAAAATCTCCATCCTGGGGAATTTCCCCTATTGAATAGAAAAATTGACACAGGGAACGGGTGTGTATCCTGTTCTCCTCATGTAAAAGCTTGATTTGGCCCAAAACTTTCGGCCATCTATGGGCAAGCCAGGATAGGGGAGCAACCCGTCGCGGACCTATTATAAGCTTATCCCTGGAGTCAAAGCTTATTTGGCTGTCTCCCCCCAGACCAATGGTTCGAATGTCCACAGATTTCACAGCTGTTTTCCAATTGCCTACATCCGCTCCTTCATAAGCAAGAAAAGGCTTCCCCTCCTTAACAATTGCCAAATCACTGGTGGTACCTCCCATATCAACAACTACACAGTTTTGTTGTCCGCTCACATTGATCCCACCAATTACGCTGGCAGCAGGACCTGAGAGCAAAGTCTCCACCGGCCTGTTCCTTACGTATCCTTCGGACATTACGCTGCCATCACCACAAACAATAGCCAGGGGTGCATGGATGCCCCTCTCCTTTAAACCCACCTTAACGGCATCTATGAATTTATTTATCAGCGGAATAAGCTTTGCATTGAGCAGGGCTGTGGCAGCCCTTTTTAAAAAATTCAGTTCTCCAGCCAGCTCATGCCCACAGACCACCGGCAGACCCGTCCAATCATAAATCAGTTCCTTGGCCTTTTTTTCGAATTCCGGATTTCTGATACCCCACATCTGTACAATAGCAAAGGAATCCGTTTTTCCCATTGTATTTTTTATTTTATCATGAAGAACATCCCAATGGGGTTCCTCTGTCACTTCCCCCCGGAGATCATGCCCTCCCCGAATGAATATGATATCCTCTATGGAAGGCAGCCCGTATTGCTGTCCATTCTTTTTAACGATATTCTCATCGCAGCCGATGAGTATTAACTTTGCCCTGCTTCCTTTATCCTCTACACATGCGTTTGTAGCCAGGGTAGTGGATAAGGATACCACCCCAATCTTTTTCAAAAGTTCCTGCGGCATTTGATCCAATACATGTATAATCCCAAGTTTTAAATCCTCCTTCACTGTGAGGGATTTAGCACCTTTTATAACCTTGCTGTCATCAAAATCGTAGATTACACCATCGGTATAAGTGCCTCCGGTATCTATGCCTAACCCTAATCTCATTTTTCACCTCAATGAATATATCTTTGTTACATGCAATGTATCTACATTATAAGTCAGCTGCTCATAATGAGCCTCATATACAAAACAATATAAAATGGACAGGTAGTTGTCAATGAAATAATTTACTGTTTTTTGTAGAAATATTGGAATCAAATGCCTTCCTATTTCCCGGATTTGCAGGCAAATAAAAAAACGGCTTCGTTCCCAGAGAAGAAGAACGAAGCCATCTCACCTTTGTATCCAATGGTTTCAGAAAAAAAAGAACCTGTTATCTCGTAATAGCCTTAAAAGCAGCCGCCTGTGCGGTCATGCTGCGTTCCGAGGCCAGACGCTCAATCGAGGAAGCTCCAAAGAAACCGTCCAGCTCCGGAATTTTCCGAATGATATAGGCGGCATCCTCAGGATCGGCAATCGGGCCGCCATGACAGATAACCATGACATTCGGGTTCACCTTACGCCCGGCTTCCAGGATCTCCCGGATAAGAGGGACACAGTCGTCCAGGGTTTTTGCCGTTTCGGCGCCAATGGAGCCTTTCGTGGTAAGGCCCATATGGGCAACCAGAATATCGGCCCCGGCCTGCGCCATGGCGGCAGCCTGTTTTGCATCGAAAACATAAGGACAGGTAAGCATATCCAATTCATGGGCTTTGCGGACCATGTCCACTTCGAGACCATAGCCCATGCCTGTCTCTTCCAGATTCTGACGGAACACACCGTCGATCAGACCAACTGTCGGGAAATTCTGTACACCATTGAAGCCCTGTTCCTTTAATTCCTTCAGATAGATTTCCATAACGCGGAAAGGATCCGTACCGCAAACGCCTGCCAAAACCGGCGTCTTTTTTACAATCGGCAGCACTTCATGGCCCATTTCCACGACAATCTGGTTTGCATCACCATATGCCAGCAAACCGGACAGGGATCCGCGCCCGGCCATGCGGTAGCGGCCTGAGTTGTAAATAATCAGCATATCAACATCGGCCTTTTCCGAACATTTCGCAGTCATCCCAGTCCCTGCACCAACGCCGACCAGAATCTTGCCTGCATCCGTCTGCGCCTTGAAATCCGATAAAATTTCTTTCCGAGACTTATAAAGCATGTTATTTTCCTTCCTTTCAAAAATTGTGATACCGAACTTCCGTTTTCCGTATCTTCGCATAGTTTGCCCATCCGTATCTTATTTCTCCATCATTTCCACAAGCTTCTTCGCAGCGGCAATGGCAAACTCACGGTCGTTTATCAGGCAGTTCATTTCATACAGCTGTACAACATCACGGTTTATATTTTTTCTGAGCATGTCAAACAACATCCGATCCTCCTCCGGACCATAAAACGGCTGACCTTCGGCGTCAATCATCGAAACGCCTTTCAAAGGCAGGAATAGGGCGGTTTTTCCTTTTGCAAGGTTAAACTTTTCCGCCAGCTTCTTTCCGAGGATCTCATTTTCCTGAACGGTGGTGCGCATCAGGGTAACCGTCGGATTGTGCCGGTAAAGATTCCGTCCCTGATACTCTTTGGGCACGGTATCCCACGGCCCGAAATTCACCATATCGCACGCCCCCACCGAAACCACCTGTGGGATACCGCACAAACCCGCCGCTTCGCAGCGATGCGGGCCCGCATTCAGGACTCCGCCGAAAAGCTCGTCGCACCATTCGGTAGTGGTCAGATCGAGTACGCCTTTGAAATATCCGCTGTGGATAAGGGATTCCATCGTCCGGCCTCCGGTTCCCGTCGCATGGAAAACGAGAACCTCATAGCCCTGGGATTCCAGATATTCTTTGGCAAAATCAATGCACGGAGTCGTAACACCGAACATGGTCGCTGCGACCAACGGTTTTTTGTCAACCGATTTGTTCATCCTGTGCTCCAGCATACCCGCCATGGCAAACACCGCATTGCTGAAAATCCTTGTCGAAATGATGTTAAGCCCTGCAACGTCAACAATCGATGGAATCAGAATCACGTCGCTGGTACCCACATACTGCTCCGTATTGCCGGAAGCCATGGTGGAGACCACAATCTTTGGCACGCCGATGGGAAGCCTGCGCATCGCCGGGGCAATGATTGAGGTTCCTCCGGAGCCACCCAGTGAAAAGATGCCGTCGAATTTTCCTTCCTCATAAAGGCGGGGAATGATCTTTTCCGTCCCGCGGGACATCACGGCCGTAGCGCGGGCACGGTCTTTCCTTTCAACAATTTCAGACAGGTTCTCGCCGGCTTCCGCCGCAACTTCCTGATTGGACACGTCAGGTGTGAAAAGCGGCTGAAAAGTTCCCGTATGAACGGTAAATGTTTTTATGCCGATTTCTTCAAACAGCTCCTTGATAAAAAGGAATTCCTTCCCTTTGCTGTCGAAAGTCCCGGCAATTGCAACGGTTTTCATTTGAAAATGCCTCCTTTCCTTTATATAAGTTCCGCAGTTGTTCTCTTCCGGTGCCGGCTCTCTCTTCCAGTACCGGATTTCTCTTCTGGTGCTGGCTCTCTCTTCCGGTACCGGCCTTCTCTTCTGATGCTGGCTCTCTCTCTTCCGGTACCGGCTTTCTCTCTTCCGGTACCGGCTCTCGCACCGGCTCCAATTCTTTGCGAACCTTACTTTTCTTTTTAACTCCGTCCAAAGTATTTTGCATATCCTGAGCCCTATGCTGCAGGGATCCCTTATATGCAGCGAACGGACTGGAACCCGTGATGCACCGCCTTCAGGATATTGTCCGGTGCCTCCGCATCCCCTACAATGGAACAATCCACTTTGCCGTCGATGGCATCATACAGGGAGTCATTGGCACGATATCCGGCTGCCACCGCCACGGTATCCGCCTTGATGGTCTCCTGTTTTCCATCCTTTTCATAGTGCACGGCGTGATCCTTAAACTCCGTCACTTTTGCGCTGGTAATGATCTTAATATCGCATTCCTCCATCAGATGACGCAGGGACTGATCATTGTTCCTGCTGTGGCGCACAGTCATCAGGATTTCCGGAAGCATCTCAAGGATCGTCACGTCATCTGCATGCTCCGCGCAATGGCATGCCGTTTCACAGCCAACCAGGCCGCCGCCCAGCACAACCACTTTCTTTCCATAATCCTTCTTATGGGTCAGCAGATCATTGGCACCGACAACGAAGGATTCCTCTACGCCCTTGATGGGAGGCATCACCGGAGTGGAACCCGCTGCGATGATCACCTTGTCATAATTTCCGGCAATTATGTTTTCCGGGGTGGCTTCCTTCATAAGGGATACCCTTATGTTGCTGCGGTACACCTTACCGATCAGATACTGGACATAGTCCTTGACATCCTTCTTGAATCGGGGACCGCCTGCCGCCAACAGCAAGCCGCCCAGCTCAGTGGTCTTTTCCCAGAGCTCGGTCTGCAACCCTCTCCCGGCTGCCGTAATTGCCGCCACCATGCCGGCCGGGCCGCCTCCCACCACAAGAACACGCTTTTTGGGATCGCCGGGCACAACCGGATAATAATCCTCCGCAAAAGTAAGCGGGTTGACTGCACAGTGCATCATTTTGCCGCTGAATCCCGCATAGAGACATTCGTTGCAGCCAATACAGGGGATGATGTCGTAGGTCTCATTCTTCCGGACCTTGTTCACCCAGTGGGGATCGCAGATTGCCTCATGGCCCAGTCCGATATAATCGGCTTTCCCTTCCTGCAGGGCGGCTTCGGTATCCGCCGGATTTTGCATCTTGCCCTGGGACATAACCGGAACATTGACATGTTTTTTGATTTCAGCAGCAATGTCCAGCTGTACACACGGCGGTTCATATACCGTGTCAATTGCCTTATACCAGGCTTCATAGCATCCAACGTCAACATGAAGAAGATCCACTCCGGCCTTTTCCAGGATCTTTGCCATGGCAATCCCTTCGTCCATTTCCCGGCCGCCGGGTACTCCATGATAAGGCGTAAACTTGAACAGAATGGGAAAGTTCGGGCCAACCGCTTCCCGAATCGCCTTGATGCACTCTACGGAAAAACGCATCCTGTTTTCCAGGCTGCCGCCGTACTCATCCGTTCTCTTATTCCACAATTCCGACTGAAACTGGTCCATCAGATAGCCGCCGTAGCCGTGAAGCTCCACTGCATCCGCCTCGGCACGCTTTGCAGTGGCAGCGCCTTCTCCCATCTTCTGAACCAGATACTGGATGTCTTCTTTCTCAAAAGCCCGGCACTTTACATCCGGAAACCAGAACGAAGTGTTCTCACTGCTGGAATAGGGCCGGACATCCCCGGTGGAAAACTGCATTCGCCCCAATCCGGGGGTCAGTTGAATACAAATTCTGGTTCCCTGATTGTGAACCCTTCGGACCAGAAAGTTCATCTGTTCGAAGGATCTTGGAGTGCCCAGAATATTGGCCGCCTTTGCCTCATATTTTGTGGAGACCTGGTTGGCCGAGGTAATGATAAGGCCAAATCCGCCTTTTGCCCGTTCCTCATAATAACGGATGGCACGATCCGAAAAAGATCCGTCCGGTTCGGTTGCCGTCCCCATGGGGGCCATGTACATTCTGTTTCGCAGCTTCATATTCCGAACCTGGGTATGTTCAAATATTTTCATAGTGTTCCTCCCTTTTGCTTATGTTTTCCTGCATTTTTAATTTACCCTCTTCGATTGAAAATATCAATTCGTCATGTTCTGCCGGATTTTCTTTTGTACTTTCTCCTGAACTGTCTCCTATACTTTCTTCAGAACTGTCTCCTACTTCTTCAAAACCGTCTCCTACTTCTTCAAAACCGTCTCCTGTAATTTCTTTTGTACTTTCTCCTGTAATCTCTTCTGTAATTTCTCCTGATTCCTTTGGACGGCGCAGCAGTCCATGCATTCGGATATAATAGGTGGTGCCAAGGATCAAAGCCGCCCCGGTCCATGCCGTAATCTCCGCATAGTACAAACCTCTTTCCCCGATAAAGGAGGGAAGAATCAGCACTGTGGAGATCCTCATGACCAGCTCCGCCAGCCCGGACAGCATAGGAATCACAGTATCACCCATGCCCTGAAGGGCAGAACGATAAAGATGAAGGAAATACAGTACAAAAAGCAGGCACGACATGGTAAAAAGATATTGATAAGCCACATCCAGTACGGCTTTCACCTCATCCGGGGTACCGGACAAAAACAGCATCAGAATCCTGCGCCCAAACAATATCATAACGACAGAAATGGCACAGGCAATGGCAACACAGATCCTGAGGGCCGCATTCATCCCTATCCGGATCCGCTGAATCTTTCCCGCACCGATATTCTGCCCGGTAAAGGTGGACATGGAATAGCCGAAAGAGGTGGCCGCCAGCTCCAGCAGCCCATACAACTTATTGGTGGCGAGAAATCCGGCGATATACACAGAGCCATAGCCGTTGATGACATACTGCACTACCATGCCGCCTACGCTGATAATGGCATTCTGGAGCGCCATGGGGGTACCGATTTTGACCAGCGAGCCTGCCATTTTTCTGCCCGGTTTCCAGTGATGCGCTTCCAGGAAAAGAATTGGAACCCCCCGGACAACTTTCATACAATAAAAACACGAAAACAGCTGACCCAGCACCGTTGCCGCGGCAGCACCGGTAATTCCCCAATGAAAGGACGCGACAAACACGATGTCCAGGACAATGTTGATCACGGAAGCCAGTATCATGGCAATCAAAGGCGACTTGCTGTCGCCCAGCGCCCGTAATATGGAGGATAATATATTGTAAGCGGTGACCACTGCAATGCCGGAAAACAATACCGTCAGATAACGGACAGCACCGCCAAAAACATTTTGCGGGGTGTTCAGCAAGTGCAGCAGCGGCTTCAGAAAGGCCAGACTCAGGGCGGTCACTGCAGCAGCAACAATCGCAGAAATCACAATGCTGTTCGTAACCGCTGTTTTCAGGCCTTCATAATCTTCCGCGCCGTAGCACTGAGAGATCTTTATGGAAAAGCCCTGTGTCAGCCCGATCACCAGGCCCAATACCAACATGTAAGGCCAATCGGCAGCTCCCAGAGAGGCCAATGCTTCCACTCCGATTAATTTTCCGACAACGATGGTGTCCACCACGGTATACAGCTGCTGAAAAATACTGCCGAGCATCAAAGGCAGGGCAAAACGTACAATCAGTCCAGTTGGCTTTCCCGCAGTCATATCCTGAACATGAACAGACAAACAACCAAACTCCTTTCCGGAATCAAATGAGATGATCCTAAGTGAACTTTCTGAAAGACGACTCTTAAAAACTACGCTTGCAATCTCCCGTAAGCCCTGTATATAAGGAAGGATCCTTTCCATAATATCCTATGAAAATCCCATTGTCAATCACCGGAGAAGAGGTCTCAATAATCTCCCATCGTATTATAGATTATAGTTTTCATCTGACATTCCTGAAAAAATAGCCTGATTTGACTGACGCCATAATCAAATCTGTGTATTGGAAAAGCAAAAATCGGAATACTAGAAAAATATGAAGCAAATATATATTGAAAGTATATCAAATGGATTGACAAATGCTAGTCCAATGATATAATATTAGTAGTATAGGATAGAGGTGATTTCATGGCACAAATTAGCTTGCGTTTGGATGATGACGTAAAGAAAAGCGCAGAACAGACTCTCAATGAAATAGGGCTGAGTATGTCAACAGCAATCAACATATTCTTAAGAAAGGTTGCCAGAGAGAAACGCATTCCGTTTGAATTGACCGCAGACCCATTTTACAGTGAAAGCAATATGGCCCACTTAAGGCGAGGAGTTGCAGCATTGAATGCAGGTAAAGGTGTGGAGCATGAGCCTATTGAGGTAGACAGGAATGAAAAAAATATGGTTTGATGAAGCGTGGGACGATTATTTGTATTGGCAAATGCAGGATAAGAGAACGATAAAACGTATCAACATGCTAATCAAAGATATTGAAAGAGGGCATTTTAGCGGCATTGGAAGGCCAGAGCAGCTAAAGGGCGACTTGGGTGGATTTTGGAGTCGCCGTATTGACGATACAAACAGACTTGTTTACCGAGTGAGCGGAGCTACTTTAGAAATCCTTTCCTGCCGTGGACATTATGACAATTGATAGCCCCGCATATGGAAAAAGTTATACTGCATTCTATGTATAAGGAAGGTGCTCTCTTGAGTGCCTTCCTTTTTTAGATTTTATTGCTCATAAGAAATATGCAAAAACTATCAACAAACAGTACTTATCATCTGCAGTTCTACCCTATTCCTTTACCGCTCCCATAACAAGTCCGGTAACAAAATATTTCTGCAGGAAAGGATATATGATCAGAATGGGCAACATGGATACCACAGCTTTTGCTGAATTGAATGTCAGGTTCGACATTTTAAGCTGCCGAATGATTTCTTCAGGGCGCATATTCTGCATTGCCTGAGTGCTGAGCTGGACAGTCAGCGATTGGATGTATGTCTGAAGCGGTTGCTTCGCCGGGGTATTTATATAGATCTTACCATCAAAAAACGAATTCCAATGACCAACAACAGCAAATAATGTTATAGTGGCAATAGATGGTTTAGCCAGGGGTACCATGATTTTTAGCAGAATATATAGAGGACTGGCTCCATCAACCAGAGCCGCTTCTTCAAGAGATTTCGGAATACCCTTAAAAAAATTCATGAGGATAATAACACTGAAAACGGGTACTGCACCCGGTAATACCAAAGCCCATATGGTATCCATCAAATTTAAATGCTTTATCAAAATAAATGTAGGAACAAGGCCTCCATTAAACAACATAGTAAATACCAATATCCACATATAAATATTTCTTGCAGGAAAGGCATGCTTGTCTTTGGATAAAGGAAATGCCATGAAGATGGAAAGCAGGACGTTTACTGTTACACCAAGTATTACCCTTTCTACAGATACGCCAAATGCTGTAAAATAGCGACTATCCTTAAAAATTTCCTGATAGGAAGAAAGGTTAAAATTGACTGGCCAGAAATAAACGTTTCCCAGTGCCGCACTGGTTTTATCGCTAAAGGAAGTTGCAATGGCATTTAATATTGGAATCAGGCAGGACAGAGCCATAACAGATAATATAATCAGGTTAAGTACATCGAAGAAATTTGTCTTTTGCCTCATACTGTTCATCCTCCTTAAAATATGCTGTATCCTGCAAATTTATCTGCAAGCTTATAGGCCAATACGATTAAGACAAAACTGACAACGGATTTAAAAAGTCCAACCGCCGTTGCAAAGCTATACTGCATCTTCTCAAGCCCCATACGGTATACATACGTATCAATTATATCTCCGCTTTCATAGACCAATGGGCTGTACATTGTAAAAATCTGTTCGAAACCAGCATTCAATACATTCCCCAAAGCCAATGTAGCCATTAATATAATGGTTGGCTTAATGGATGGCAAAGTAACATATTTGATCTTATGCCATCTGTTTGCACCGTCAATTTCAGCGGCTTCGTACAAATTGGGATTGATATTTGTCATAGCCGCTATATAGATAACAGCACCATATCCAAATTCTTTCCATACATCAGTAGAAACAATTACAGAGCGAAACCATTTATTGGCGGTCAAAAACATCGCAGGTTCAGCGCTGAATACAGATCCGATCTTGTTCACCATACCTGTGTAGGATAATATATTTTTAAACATAACTGCCAGTATAACCCATGATAAGAAGTGAGGCAGATAGACAATAGTCTGAACCGTACGCTTGTAGGCAACAGAGCGTACCTCATTCAGCAATATCGCAAAAAATACCGGTACAACAATCCCCAAAATAATCTTGATGGTTGCTATCAATACCGTATTAAAAATTACCTGCCTAACGTCCGGATAAGTAAATAAAAGTTTGAAATTATATAAACCTACAAATGGGGACCCAAATATGCCTTTTGCAGGTACAAACTTCTGAAAGGCAATTATAATACCAAACATTGGGATGATGCTAAAAATAAATATCAATATCATTCCCGGCAATAACATAGAATGATAATATAACTCGTTTTTTTTACTGTGCATTATTCTCTCCACCTTGTAAGCTATAGTTTCTTATTTAAGCCCTCCTGTAAAAGGGTTCCAGTATGTTCAATATAATACGGGAGGAAGGGATATTCTCCCTTCCTCTGAGTTTATGAGTCGGCGGGAAACTTATTTTCCCATATTCTTCACTTCATTCTTAACTTCTTTTGTAACAGTATCACCGCCTTGCCCATACCATTGTTTTACGAATTCGTCGAAATAATCGACGGGCTTCTCACCAGTGATTATCTGCAGGAAAGCAGTAGATTCAAGGGTATCCAGATTAGGCTTCAGGTCTGCCATAGATTCCGTGGTAAATGAGAATACAGGATACGTGATCTTGACTTCAGGGGTATTAACCAAATTGGAGCCTAAATAACGGCCATGATAGTGAACCCATCCCATGCCCTTTAAAGATTTGGTATCAGCATAATTCTTTGCATCCCGTGCCATTTCCTTATCCATTTCAGTAGCGCTGGGTGCGCCTTCCAGTTTATCCTTTTCGATATAGTTCTTTGCAAGCAAACCTACATTGGGAATAATATCTGCATACTCCAGATTGACACCACTGGTTGGGAACATATAACCCCAATCAACATTTGCATCTCTGTTCGGCTTAATGAGCTTTGTTCCTTCCGGATCAAAACCACGCCACATATCGTATTCAGCGTTCATTACTTTTACCACTGCTTCCGGATGCTCATATTTCTTATTGATAAATACAGCATCTCCGGAAGGCCCTGGCCAAATAACATTGAAGTTTCCTTCTGAGTCAAGGGGTGCATTCACAGGAATCACTTCCGCATCAGGGTTATTCCTCGGCAGATCTGCTTCTGTATAAGAAAAATGCCAGGGCGCAAAGACTACACCAGATTGACTGCCATTCCATACGGCGTCATTTGCACCACCATCCGTACGTGTTGGGAACTGTTTATCGATAAGCCCTTCTTTATACCATTCAGCAAGTACTTTCAGCCCTTCTTTCATCTCTGGAGCCACAGAGCCATAGACGATATCACCATTTTTGTCTTTGATCCATGTCTTTGGTGTCGCACCATAAGCTTCAAATATTGGAGTCGCAGAGTAGCCGGATCCGTATCCACCCGCAGGATCCGTGGCATTCAGTATCATGCCTACATTATGTCCTCCTGGATTCTTTTCTTTAAATACCGTTAAAATGTGTTTGATATCCTCAACAGTTTTTGGAACTTCCAGGTTGCATTCCTTCATCCAGTCTTTACGCAGCCAAAGCAAGTTATGTTCATAACCATAGCGCCCACCGGCAATTCCGTAGAGCTTTCCGCCCTCAGTATATGGCGCAAGGTTTTTGTTGTCATAGGAACTAAACACATCTTTCATGTAATCTCCCGCACATTTTTCATAAGCTTCCGTCAGATCTGCAAGCTTATCATTTTCAAGCAATTGTTTGTAGACCAGATAATCACCAGCACCCAAAGTAAACATATCCGGCAAATTGTCTGAAATAATATTCAGAGATAGTTTGTTTATAAATTCAGAACCTTCTACCTCCCAGTCCACAACTAATTTAACGTTCAGTTTATCCTGTACATAACGGGTCATCGCATTGTCTTCAACTGTATCTCCTTTTACAAAATTAGGCTTGGAACTTGCTCTTTTTGCCGTATGCATTTCAATCACTTCAGGATACTTACCATATGGGGTCATAATATCTGCGGTTTCGTCCTGATTGTTGTTCTCACCTTTGCCGGGTTTCTTTTTGTCATTCGTCCTGGTTCCCCCGCTTGTCTTATTGGCTGTACCCTTACCGGGCGCAGAGCATGCAACAGTCGATATCAACAATACAACTACCAACAACCCCAGCAATAGATTCCTAAACCGTTTCATGAAATCAAAACCTCCTCTAACTTTCTCTGATTTTCTCTACCTTTTCCATACTGTCTACTGTCTCAATCTTCAATGAATATGATAACTGTTGGCACCTGCATAACCACATATTTTCCTGTGAAGGGCAACAATGAACCAATCAAGGGTTTGACAATCTCCACTTGCTTAGGTTGAGCAATTATTATACTTAAAAATATCGCTTACTTCACAGTTGAGGGCCTTTGCAATTTCTCTGGCCCTGAGGTGATTGATGCGTTTCGTACTCCCACTCTCGATACGCAGTACGGCGTTGCCAGGAAGCCCTGCACACTCAGAAAGTCCTTTCATACTGAGGCCCTTTGCTTTCCGGCGCCTTTTCAATTCCTGAACGTCTGTAACCAGGTACACCCTTATCATCCTCCATGTATTTTATTGTACTAACGTACCCCTTACATTTATTATATAAGGCACATTTGTGCATGTCAACTAAAATTTTAAAATTGTCATATACATTTGTACACATAAATTGATATAATAATAAGAAACACTGAAAAGGTAGGGTCGCTTTTATGGGATACTCAGAAACACTTAAAGATTTGCGTAAGTCACGAAACCTCACCCGTCAACAGTTAGCTGATAACACAGGGTTATCCGTACATACCATAATCAGCTATGAAAAGGGCCGCCGCAAGCCAAATTTTAAGTCAATGGCGGCTTTGGAAAAATACTTTCAAGTCAGCGGCGAATATCTGCGCGGAGAGATATCCAGGGAGGCTTTTCTGAAGGATCATGCAGTCATACAGGATAAAGTGGAAAACTTGACGGAATTGTTCCAGGCATTCAAGGATGAGCTTGATTGCAGTTCTCAGGAGAATAAGCTGTTAGCCGTTACTGTGCTTGGCTACATTATAGAAATGCTCACAGAGAACCTTTTGCACAGCGATACCTTCTCCGACTTATCAGCCGAGGAAATAAGCGCTGTTTTTTCTTCTATATTTAAATTGAATCGCGAGGGGAGATCCGAACTTGCCAAACGTGCAACTGAACTGACACAACTTGTACAGTATCAAAAATAGGTATCCATGCACATGGTACATGATTCTTATGAACTGCCTCATGCTTTCCGGTTATGTGCAGACCTGTTCATTTCCTTATAGCTCAAACACCGCTTCCCGGATGATTTCACCGACTGTGGGGTGTGGGAATATCATTTTTTTAATATCCTGCACCCGCATTCCCTTTTCGATCATCAGGGCAGCTCCATATATAATCTCAGAGGAATAGTTCCCGATCAAATGCACACCGATAATCCGCTGTTGTTCCTTTTCCGCCAGAACCTTGCAGATCCCGTCTCCTCTTTCATTCTCTGCCATATATCTTCCGCTGTAATTCATAGGCAGTCTGGCAACCTTGCAGTCCATTCCCTTTGCCGCTGCGGTTTCCTCGGTCTCTCCCACCCCGGCAACCTCCGGATTGGTGTAAATAACGGAAGGAACGGCATAATACTGCATCCGGTCCTCTTTTCCCAGGATATTGTTGATCGCCACTTCCGCTTCCCGGTAAGCCGTATGGGCAAGCATGGATATACCATTGATGTCCCCGGCTGCATAAACACCGGGTACATTGGTGCAGCATCTCTCGTCTGTCCGGACCCGGCCATGATCCAATTCCACCCCGATGCGCTCCAGCCCCAGGCCTTGCGTCCACGGCCTTCTGCCGATGCTCAGAAGAATCCGGTCCGCCGTCAGGGAAAATGTCTTCCCCTGAGAATTCTCATGGGCATGGGACTCACAGACGACTGTACCTTCCTTTACCTGAGTCACCCGGGTATTCAGATAAAATGTCATGCCTTTCTTCTGATAATCCTTTTTCAGGATCTGCGCAATCTCCCGGTCCGTATTCCCTGCAATGTGGTCCAGCATCTCCACAACAGTTACCTCGCTGCCTGCCGAATGAAAATAGGAGGCCATCTCCAGTCCGATGATCCCGCCTCCAACAATGACAAGACTGGGAGGAACCACAGGAAGATCCAGTATTTCCCGGCTGGTCAGCACCGTTCCCTTTTCCATTCCCTCTGCGACGCCTGGTATGGAGGGAATCACCGGCACGGAACCGGTGGCAAGAAGCAGATGCTTTCCGATAACAACCGCATCTTCCTCCGGAAGACCCGCTTCCCTTTTCCCGGCAGTCCCTGCTGCACCGTTGCCTGACCCGCTGCTGATCCTTATCTGAAACCCTTCTGCATTGCGGCTCAGAATTTCAGCCGATCCTATTCTCACTTCCGCTCCGCAGCTTTTCAGCCCGGCCCGGACTCCCGCTACCAGCTTGCGCACGGTTTTGTCCTTTCTCCGAAGAACTGCCCCGTGATCCAGCGTTAGCTCCCCGGCCCGGACTCCGTAAGGCTTTCCATTCCTTGCCTGATCACAGATTTTGGCGGAATACAGCATTGTTTTGGTCGGAATGCATCCTTCGTTGAGGCAGACTCCTCCCAGATGCTCCTTTTCTATCAGCAGAGGGTGCAGGCCTGCCTGTCCAGCCCGTTCCGCCGCCAGATATCCTGCCGGCCCTCCGCCGATGACAATCAGATCATAGGTCATTTGTTCTCCCCCTCAATTACATTTCCGGATACATGCCGAAACCGGCATTGCTACTGTATCGCGACTGCATTATGATGGTACCCTTTCAAAGGGAACAGCTAAATCTGTTGTATTCGCCGGTCCAGCTCTTCCCATTGGCCGATATCCTGATGGGTGATGCACTCCAGATCCCTTTGATTCTGCTCCCTGTCCGGACTCCCGTAAAGCATGCCGGAAATCCGGCCCGCCAGACCGCTTAAGCGAGTCCTTAGGGCATAATACCCCAAAAGATTGGAATTCGGCCGGAAGGGACCGGCACACGCCTCTTTGTACTTCTCCAGGAAAAAGTCGAAATCCTCCGTCAGAAAATGCTGCAGGTCCGCCTCCCGCGGCGCGATTCTGGCAGATCCCCAGTCAATGAAATAAAGGTCGCCCTGCGAATCCAGCAACAGATTTTCCCCCCGAAGATCGCCGTAAGTCAAAACCATATCGTAGGGATCAAAATCAATCTGTTCCCGATACCGATAGAGCCGGTCAATAAAACCCAGGAGCTTTTCCTTTTTGGGCAAAACCTCATCACACAATGCCTGAATCACCGGATCGGTAAATTGCCGGATTTGCTTTTCCGAATAGGTTCCCATCCCTTTGTCTACTCCTGCTTTTTCGCCTGGCTCCATTTCTTCGCCCATTTCCTCGGAAAGGTTCCCCAGATCGGTAAAGACATCCTGCATGACATAAGCATGATGTTCCTCCTGCATCTGCTCCAGGCATTCCATGTTTGTTTCCAGGCCTTTCAGAAAGGAAAGATCAAAATCCTCGATCCGCATCGTCCGAAAATGCATTTGCCCTGTCAGGTCATGGATGCAGGCAATACCTTTGGCTGCTTTTTCCAATACTTCGCGGCAGAAAGGACTGGACTCCTCCAATGTTTTTCCTTCCCGGAAGGAAAAGAGTACGATCTTCGCCGGATCAACATCCACCACAAAATCTCCATGATTATCCGGAATCGGATAAGAAATGTTCTGATAAAGTCCCCGGTCATACATGTCCCATGTGACCGGAAGGGAAAACTTCAGATACCGGATGCCTTTCCTTCCGCTTCGGGTGTTCTTGTCAAACAGCTTCATGGTATATTTTGTCCCATCGGCGCCGATAATCCGATAGACATAAGAAATGTCCCCATTTGGGAGAAATACAGGTTTTTGAATCGAAATCCCATAGTTCTTTAAAACAGCAGTCTGAATCACTTCATCTTCCACTGCAAATCTCGTCCTCATATTTTCAACTCCTGTTACTGCCCTTAATCCTTCCTTATTGTATCTCAAATACCGGAAAATGAAAAGCACCAGGCCATTTCAAAAGGAACAAAAAAAGCGGCTTTCGCAGCAGATGGATTCAAAAATCATAATCATTCAGGTCCCGCTGCATCCTGAGCATGGCTTCACTGTTCATTTTTTTCTCCCGCAGGGACTTGTCACTGTCCAGAAGGGATGCATACAACACATCCACCACATACAGAAAAATCAGATTGTTGGAGATGGACAGCGCATTCTGCGTCGTAATGATATCGCTGGTAATCAGCTTCATATCCACCAGGGACTCCAGCTGAGGCGCATCATAGCTTGTAATGATCAGGCTTTTTGCTTCCCGTTCGTGCATCAGCTGCAGGACAGGCAGGATGTCCCTTTCAAACACCGTGGAAAGAATAAAGACCACAAAGTCGTTCTTTCTCAGATGGCTGCATTCCATTTGAATATTGGAAATGTCGCTTACCGCCTTATTGGGGATCCCTACCAGGGTAAGCTTGTTGGCAAATTCCAACGCCACCGGAGAAGTGTCCGGGAGGCCGAAAACGTATATCATCCCGGCCGTACGGAGAGCTTTCACCGCACTCCGGATAATGGTCTCATCCAGCATTGCCGTGGTATTGAGCAGGACACGCTGGTAGTCCTGGCACAGGGCAGCAATCCGGTTCAAGCCCGCCGAAGGTGCCGCCTGCGTCATTTGGGTATAGGCGCTTTCCTGTGCCAGAGCGACTTTCAGCCGGTTGAATCCCCTATACCCGAGCTTTTTGCAAAACCGGTTCAAGGAAGCCTCGCTGGTCCCCGTTTCTTTCACCAAATCACTGATGGTGGAAGCAATGACGGCGTCAGGATGATGAATGATATACTGTGCGATTTCATTTTCGCCAACCGTGAAATTTGGCTGCATGGAAACGATTTTAGCAATGACAGGCGCCAATAGGGCACCTCCTTCCCGTATTTCATCATACCTTAGAAGTCGGCAAAATGCAATGAAAGATGACGGGTACCATAAAAAACATAAGATTATTCGGGCATTGGGCCGAAACATAAAATGATTGGATCTGGCATCATTCATATTTTGTTACAGGTTGTTACAGGTCAGAGGTAAGAAGAAAAAAGTGGATGCAAATATTTCTTTTCATATCTTTGATATATTACGAATTTTTATATCAACTATATTGACAGTTTCTGATATAAATGATAGCATAACGGTGTAAGGATAAGAGAAGCAGAGAAAATGAAAGAGAATCCAAAAGGAATATTTAGTTGGGAACAAATTCATGCCGGGAGATTGAAAACGGCTGATACGGTCTAAAAATCAGAAGAAATCAGGAGAATACTAGCTTCAGGGGAATACTATCAATAGAAAAATTCAGTCATAACGTCAAAGGATAAGGAGATTTTATCATGGGTGATTTGTACCGGAAATACTATGATGTCGTCGTCGCCGGGGGCGGCGTGTCCGGGGCAACCTCTGCCATTGCGGCAGGACGGCAGGGCGCTTCTGTTCTGGTGGTGGAACAAAACGGCTATCTGGGCGGCAGCCTGACCGGATGCGGCGTCGGACCGATGATGACCTTCCATGCGGGGGAGAAGCAGGTCATCCGGGGAATGATGCAGGAAATCGTGGACAGACTGACAGAGAACGGATATTCCAGAGGACATGTCCGCGACACCACCCGTTATGTCAGCCATGTCACCCCTTTTGATCCGGAAGGCCTGAAAAGAATCCTGGATCAAATGACGGAAGAAGCCGGATGCCATGTCCTGCTTCACAGCTTTCTGGGCGGTGTGGAAATGGAAAACGGCAGGATTTCGGGGCTGACCGTCTGCAACAAGGACGGGCTGCATACTGTACATGGCTCCGTGTACATTGACGCCACCGGAGACGGGGACATCATGGCCTGGTCCGGGTGCGAATATACCAGGGGCCGTCCGGAGGATGAAGCCCCGCAGCCCATGACAATGAACATGAAATATGCGAATGTGGATACCAAAACCCTGAAGGATTATGTAAGGGGACATCTGGAGGATTTCCCCCGTTTGAAACATAATCTGGATCTGCTGAATTCCGATGAGCCCTTTGCGCTGGCAGGATTCAACAGCGTATGGGGACAGGCTGCAAAGGATGGGGAGCTTTCCATTCCGCGGGAGGATGTGCTGATGTTTGAAACCATCCATCCCGGTGAATTTATTGTCAATACCACGCGCATACTGAATGCAGATGCCACCAGCGCCCAGGGCCTGAGTAATGCGGAGAAAATCGGGCGCAGACAGTGTGCGGAGCTGGATGCTTTCCTGCACAGCCATGCGCCGGGATTTGAACATGCAATTCTGGAGTTTACCGGGCCTTCCGTAGGCATCCGCGGAAGCCGCCAGCTTGTGGGAAAATACCGGATTACAGCGGAGGACATCCTGAGCGGCAGGCAATTTGACAGCCGGATCTGCCTCTCCGGATATCCCATTGACATTCATAACCCTTCCGGACAGGGAACCGAAACCCATTATGTGGGAGGAAAGAATTCCGGCGGATATTACAGCATACCCTATGAGATCATGGTCCCAAAGGAAGTGCCGAATCTGCTGGTCCCCGGACGCTGTGCCTCCGCGAGTTTTGAAGCGCAGGCTTCCATCCGGCTGACTCCTTCCGTGGGTTCCATGGGACAGGCCGCCGGGATCGCCGCCGATATGGCGGTGCGGGAAAACCTGCCGGTAGGAACCATTGCTGTCGGCAAGCTGCAGGACACGCTCAGAAAACAGGGAGCGCTGCTGGAAGTCTGATCCGGAAAAGGATGAGCCGGAGCACAACCTGATCTGAAATAAAGAATCATGGTGTAACTATGACATTCAGGAGGTAATTTGTATGCAAACATTCCAAGCTGTCGGCATTCTGCTGATTTTTCTGGTCAGCGTCGGGCTGATGATGACCCGCAAGCTGCCGACCATTCTCGCCCTTCCCATCATGGCTGTTCTAATTGCCGTGGTGGCAGGCATGCCGCTGCTTCATGCGGAAAAGGACGGCGCCACCGTAATGGGGACCGTCCTGGGGGACGGCTCCATCCGCATGGCAAGCAGCATCGCCGCCCTGTTCTTCGGCGGCTGGTTCGGAAAAGTCCTCACAAAGGTAGGCATTACCAAAACCATTATCCGCAAGGCGGCGGAGCTGGCAGGCGACCGGCCCCTCCCCATTGCCCTCACCTTTTTCGCAATCTGTTCTGTTATCTTTGCAGCTTCCAATGGAATCGGAATGATCATTCTGGTCGGCACCATCGTAGTCCCCATTATGATTTCCGCAGGGGTATCCCCATTGGCCGCGGGAACCGTGCTGCTTCTTTCCAACGGAGTGGGCGTCACGTTCAGTCCCGGCACCCTCTCGGTTTACATTGATGTATTGGGCCTTGATCTTGCCACTGTCACGTCATATTCCTGGCTGTGCGCAGTCCCGCTGATTGTCGTGGGGATTTTCATGATTATACGATTTACCAAAAAAGGCGGAATGACGCGCAGGGCCTGGGCCATGCCGGAAGGACAGGATGCGGCCGGACAGAAGAACGTCCGCAGCATTGCTCTCATCTCCCCGGTCATCCCTGTTATCCTGATTTTTCTGGGCATTCCGATTATTCCCGCTATTATGATTGGTATTATCATCACGCTGATTTTATCCACACCCAGAAATATCATTCATGTGGTTTCTTCCGGCTTTGTGGAGGGGATTCAGGATACGGCAGGCGCAGCGGCCCTGATGATCGGAATCGGCATGGTACTGAACGCTGTAACAAGTACTGAAGTCTCTGCTGTTCTCGCACCGTTTATTCATGCCATTATTCCCGGCAACGCTGTCACGTTCGTATTGATATTCGGTTTGCTGAGTTTTCTGGCCATCTACCGCGGTCCTCTCAATGTCTGGGGACTGGGCAGCGGAATTGTCGCACTGCTGGCTTCTGCAGGAATGAGCCCCATTGCGGCCATGCTTGCCCTGCGGCTGGATTCCAATGTACAGGCCGTATGCGATCCGACGAACAGTCAGAATGTATGGGTGGCAGACTTCACCAAGACGGATGTGAACGACTACCTGAAAAAAACCATTCTCCCGATTATGGTCAGCACGATTCTTGGCCTGATCGTTGTAAGTTTCATCATATTTTAGTTTTTGAACCCCGGGCTATCCGGGAACAGCACGCAAAACAGAGAGGGGGGATGTTCTTCCCTCTCCTGCTGCTTTTGGAAGCCCGGGACAATACGCACAAACTATGGCGGATAGATCCAAAAGATATCCTGTCACCGGAGGAGATTGACTATGGCAAAAAAAGTAAGAATAGGAATCGATGTCGGCGGTACCTTCACCGATGCGATTATGCTGGACAATTCCACCTACGAGGTGTTGGCAAAGCATAAGATACCCACCACACACAAGGAAGGCGTGGCGGTCGGGGTAGTACGCATTCTTTCCGAACTGATCCGGGAAACCGGCGTTCAGCCGGAGGATGTCGTGTTCATCGCCCACGGTACCACGCAGGCGACCAATGCACTGCTGGAAGGCGATGTGGCACATGTCGGCATTGTGGGCATGGCCACGGGGGCAGACGCCCGGAGCGCAAAAGGCGAAACCAATGTGGGGGACATTGAACTGGCGCCCGAGAAATTTCTGAAAATCAGCCATGTCTTCCTCGATTCCAAAGACCTGAATGAAACAACCGTCGACCAGGCTATTTCGGATCTGCGCGATCAGGGCACGGAGGTCATCGTGGCCAGTGAAGCCTTCAGTGTGGACAATCCTGCCAATGAACGCTATGTTGTGGAACGTGCAGAAAAACAGGGGATCTATGCCACCGGCGGATATGAAATCAGTCAGCTTTATGGCCTGAAAATGCGGACACGCACAGCTGCCGTGAATGGCAGCCTGATCCCCACCATGATACGCACCTCGGATATGACCGAGCAGGCGGTGAAGGAAGCCGGCATCCAGAGCAATCTGATGATCATGCGCTGCGATGGCGGCGTAATGAGTACCCGGGAAATGAGGAAACGTCCCATCCTCACCATGCTTTCCGGGCTCGCCGCAGGCGTCGCCGGCGCACTGATGTATGAAAAGGTCTCGGACGGCATTTTCTTTGAAGCCGGCGGAACCAGTGTGGATGTTTCCGTGATCAAAAACGGAAAGGTCATGATCAAATATGCGCAGGTCGGAGGGCACAAAACCTTCCTGCAAAGCCTGGACGTGCGCACATTGGGCATTGCCGGAGGCAGCATGATCCGTATTGTGAACAATAGGATCGTGGATGTCGGTCCCCGTTCCGCCCATATTGCAGGGAAAGACTATGAATGCTACCTGGAGGACGGCGCCATCACAGGGGGGAAACTGATCCTGATCCGCCCCCGCGAAGGGGATCCTGCGGAATATGCCTGCGTGGTCAGCCAGGACGGCAGAGAATACGGCCTGACCCTTTCGGGTGCTGCCAACCTTCTCGGTTATGTTCCGGAAGGCGACTATGCCAGAGGCAACCTGGAATGCACCCGTGCTGCATGGGATATCGCGGGCAAGGCACTGGGAATTTCCGCTGAAGAAGCGGCGAGACAGACTGTGGATCTGGCGATGCAGAAGCTTTCTGTCCTGGTGGAACAACTGATTGGGGAATACGGGCTGGACCGTCGGTTTGTCACACTGGTGGGAGGCGGCGGCAGTGCATCGGTCATCGTAAACCCACTGGCAGAAAAAATGGAGATGCGCAGCAAGATCGCAAAGAATGCCCCGTATATTTCCACCATCGGCGTCGCACTGGCCATGGTACGGGAAACCCTGGAGCGCACCATCGCGAACCCCACGGAAGAGGATATCAAGCAAATCCGTTCCGATGTGATGGAAAAAATCTGCCGAAGCGGCGCAAAGGAAGAAACAGTGGATATTTCGATTGAGGTGGATTCCCAGAAAAACATTCTGCGCGCCATCGCAAGCGGAGCCACAGAGCTCCGTCAGAAGGATATCGGAGCCAGGGCCCTCAGCAGGGAGCAAATGCAAAAGGTTGCCGCCGACGCACTGGGCACGGACGAGGAACAGACCTCCTTCCTGTATTCCACGGGCCGATGGAACCTTTTCCGTGCGAAAACAAGGAAAAAAGCATTGTTTGGCCTTCTCCATCTCAAACGAACCTCCCTTGCCATGGTGGACCGGGAAGGAGTCGTTCGGCTGAAAAGGGAAAAAGCAGAGTGTCTCAAGTTTGCGAAAAAAGATCGGGAATCCCGGTTCAATCCGTTTCTGGATGCCAATACGGTATATTCCGATGCCAATGCCACCATTCCAAAAGTCTTTCTGTTCTATCGTGAAAAGATGCTGGACTTAACCGGCATGCAGACGGCAAAGCAGCTTTACTCGATCCTCGATATCGAAACAGAAATGCTCTCCCCAGATGAGGAAATCATTGCAGTCGCTTATAAGTAGGCCGCGTGCAAGGAAGCATGAATACGGAGTGAGGAAATATGGAGTACACAAAGAAGGAAAGTTCCCCGGAGCGTCCACAAAACCCGCAGCAGGCCCGTCCTGCTACCGACATAAGAAAAATGGTGCAGGATGACCGGGTGCTCGCCCTCTGCGAGCTTTCCGGCGACCTTCTGTTTCATAAAATCCCCCATGAAAAGATCCCCCGGTTTGTGGACGGTTCCCTTTCCGCCGGTCGCGAAGCTGCCAAGGCCTATAAAGGAAAGGACATGGAGGCTCTCTGTGCGCAGAAGGGCATAAAAATCCTGTGGAAGGAAAGCGGCGAAACCCGGATCGGTGTAACATGGCGGGGACAAAGCGCCTTCGGCAAAAACGGATGCGAGATCACACTGGTACGGGAATCCATCCGGACGCTGGCGGAAAACAGCACGCCACTGTGGGACAGTCCCTCCGGGGACGATCCGCTGCTCTCCCCTCAGGATGCCCTGCAGCTGCATCTGGCCCATGAATTCTTTCACTACCTGGAATACGAAAGTAACGATCCCGTGAGCAGCCGGATGGATGAAATCGTTACCTTTCAGCTGTTTGGATGGAAGCGTCATGCACATATCAACAAATGCAGTGAGGTAGCAGCCCATGCCTTTGCCAAAGAGGCCATGGGCCTCCCTGTTCTGCCAAATTACTTTGATTATCTGTATTTGGTTCATACCGGGAAAATGACCCAGGCGGAATTTGAAGCATTCCTTGCACACAGTCAGTCCGTATTGAACCGCTGACAGCCTGAGCTTTCCATTTCAATGATTCTATTTACAATTCTGTTATCATTCCATTTATGATTCTGTTTGTGATTCTGCCATCATCCATTTTGCCTTTTCATTGCTATTGATCTTCATAAACAACAAGGCCTTCGGAGTCATATCCTTTTATGCTTTTGACCTGCCTTACGTGCGGGTTTCTTTTCCCCTTTTGCATCTCGTCAGTCCATGTCAGTAAAAACATGTCATCATAAAAGTCAGACTGTGCCAGAACGGTACCATCGTCCAGCGTAAGCTCTATTTTTTTCACCTGGCCGCCATTCCTTTCACAATTCTCACTTCCGAAAAACAAAAATAACTGAATATCTGAGCGAATAAGATTAATATACATAGATCATCTATGTATGTCAACAAAATTTTATGCTGGAAAATGTAAGATTGGAAATAGCTTACAGCTTTATCCCATCTTCATTGCTCCTGCATGCCTCTTCCTTTTAAGATCCATTAATATAGTGCAAAAAGGAAATAAATCCAAAATATTGAGAAGATTATCTGTGGATAGTTTATCATATGCTCTGCCTGCTGAAAAGAGCATGATAATGATTAATGAAAGAGTAGTGCTTCCATCTTCGAAAGAGGCTCCTTCCGGAAACTGACTAACTGACTACCGCCCTGATTATTCTACTTCACAAAAGTCATTGCGTTGAGCATCATAAAAGAGTATAATTACTGCAAAAGTAATTCCACAGCGGAAAAGAATAAGATCATTGCAGCACTGCGGTTTTTTAAACGTTGTATAGAAGCAAAATCCTCAATAGACAGCTCATAACGACAGGAAATAACAGGAGGTTATCTGATGCAGTATCCGATTCATTTTATCAAAGCCGGCAACGAGTATGCCGATGTAGATCATTTGGTGCCGGCTCCGTACATACGAAAAAGTTTTGGGATTGACACGCAGGTAAAAGCGGCCAAATTGCTGATCACCGGCCTGGGCTTTTACCGTATATTCGTGAATGGACGGGAGATCACCAAGGGAATTCTGGCTCCGTATATCAGTAATCCGGATGATCTGGTTTATTATGACAGCTATGATGTCACGAAGCAGCTTACGGATGGAGAAAACGTGATCGGGGTGATGCTGGGCAATGGTATGCAGAATGCTTTTGGCGGGTATATCTGGGGCTTTGATAAGGCCCGCTGGCGGGATGTGCCAATGACAGCTTTTCGGCTGGACTGTGAGTTCGTATCGGGAAAACGCATGTCTGTGGAAAGCGATGAGTCCTGCAAAGTACATTCCTCTCCGCTGCTCTTCGATGAGCTTCGCTGTGGAGAATATTATGACGCCCGTCTTGAGATTCCAGGGTGGTGCACGCCTGGGTTCGATGACAGCGGCTGGGCGAATGTACTGAGAGCTGTTCCGCCCCGGGGCGAGCTGAGGATTTGCGAGGCGGAGCCGATCGTGAAATCTGCGGAAATCACAGCGGTTTCCATTGTTCCGTATCAGAACGGTTACCTCTATGATTTTGGTGTCAACTCAGCCGGTGTCTGCCGTCTGCGTATTGAAGGCGAAGCCGGTCAGGAAATCGTAATGCACCATTGTGAGTGGTATCACGATGGGATTCTGGAGCAGAAGAATATTAACTTTGAGGATCGTGGCGATCCTCGCGCCAGGCTGGTGCAGGTTGGCCGCTATACCTGCCGGGGTGGCGCACCCGAAAGTTATAGCCCGGCCTTTGCCTATTACGGCTTTCGCTATGTGTATGTGGAGGGAATCACCCCGTCACAGGCTACACCGGCGCTTTTGACCTATGAAGTGATGCATTCCGATCTGGAGGAAAGGGGAGACTTTCGCTGCTCTGATAAAACTGCCAACAAACTGCAGGAGCTTACACGACGTTCAACCCTTGCCAACTTTTATTATTTTCCAACAGACTGTCCGCACCGTGAGAAAAATGGCTGGACTGGTGATGCAGCCATGTCCGCCGAGCATACGCTTTTGAATCTGTCTGCTGAAAAATCGTACCGGGAATGGCTTCGGAATATAACAGCGGCACAGAATAAGCAGGGTGCTCTGCCGGGTATTGTTCCCACCGGTGGCTGGGGTTTTACGTGGGGGAATGGCCCTGCGTGGGACTGCGTCCTAATATATCTGCCGTACTATATCTATAAGCTGCGGGGCGATCGGGAAGTCGTCCGGGAAAACGAGGCGGCAATCTTCCGGTATCTGCACTACATGAATACCCGGCGGGATGAGCGCGGACTTGTAGCCATCGGTCTGGGGGATTGGTGCCAGCCCGGCCATGCTCCGGATAAACCAAAATCACCGCTCGTGGTAACGGACACCGCTATTTGTCTGGATATCGCTGCAAAATCCGCCGAGCTTTTTGACGCATTGGGCATGAGGGAGGAAAAGCGCTATGCGCGGGATTTATGGGAAGGCCTTCGCGCTTCCTTTCGGCGTTATCTGATCGATTTTCCGACAATGACGGTAAGCGGCGCCTGCCAGACTTCACAGGCTGCGGCTATTTATTTTGATATATTTGATTCGGCGGAAAAACAGGCTGCTTTTGAACGGTTAAAGGAATTTATCGCACAGGAGAACGGACATCTTGACGCCGGCATGATCGGCCTTCGAATCCTTTTCCATGTTCTGTCCGATTTTGGTGAGGCTGATCTCGCCTATCAAATGATTACCCGACCGGACTTTCCTTCTTATGGAAACTGGGTAGCATCGGGTGCGACCTCCCTGCGGGAAATGTTCCAGCAGGAAGGAGAAAATGCGGGATCCTTGAATCATCATTTCTTCGGTGATATCAGCAGCTGGTTTATTCAGGGTGTGGCTGGCATTGTGCCGAATCCCTACGGAGAAGGTTGTGATACGCTGGCCATCCGGCCCAATTTTATAACCGGTTTGTCCTATGCAGAGGCCTATCATCAGGCGCCGGCTGGTCGGATAGAGGTAAAGTGGGAGCGTGAGAAAGAGGAGGTCCTGCTTACCGTAACTGCGCCCGCCACCATAACAGGTGTCATCCGCATGCCAAAGGGATGGACGCTAGCATCGGGTTTGTCCGAAATGCCTCTTTCCAGCGGTCGGTATTGGTGCAAAGCAGTATCTGCAACAAATAACAGAGTGATCGAGTAAGGGAAGGCTCCTTCTCTCCAGCATAGCCGGGGGACTGGCGTTTTCATTCATTGGCCGGATAAGACCATTGTGTCACATGATAGTTTGGACAGGTATACTCAAACTTACCGCTACCATAGTTGGAACGCAGCCATGGACTATTAACCATACATTCGGAAATCGGCACGCTATCTCTATCAATGGTGAATCCTTCACGTAGGCCAAATTCCATAAGTCCGCTGCCTGGTGAATCGAAATGGAAGCCCGCATCATCCTGCCAACATTTCGCCGCCAGAATCTTCTTTATAAAAGACTCAAAACATCCATCTTCTATACGGCTCCCACATTCAGCTATCCATACCGTCTCATTTCCATCACTCACCAGTTCCCGGCCGGAGTATGGGCCATCAAGACGGAAGGAATGAGGTGTACTCGAGTAGATTCCCACATAACCATCTCCGCTGCGTCCAAATGTCCACCCGCCATAAGATTTGACTTCATCAAATTTACGCGCATTAAAATGGCAGTGTGTCATCCAGATATCCGGATCATTTACATCATGCCAGATAATAGCAATAGTACGTTTCCCCATCAACACACGAGGCAGGGAAGCTTGCCCCGCCCAATAATCCGGCCGCAATCCACTTCCTTCCGCCACATTATTTGGTGCGGAGAAAAAAATGGTTATATCATTTTTTAGCACAATCATTGCCGGAATAAAATGCATATCACACATACCAACGTTATGATCCCTTACACCGCCGATCCTATAATCCGGAGTACGCCGTATGACAAAATCTGCATTATGTTTGTCAAAGTGCATAAGTCCCTGCTTATAAGTAAGTGTAGAAAGAGTCTGATCATATGCTAATTCGCAGATCCCCCGTGGCGGCACATAGTAGCTGAATGCCAATGTGGAAGGCAATAAATCCTGATTTGTGCCGGCGTTGCCAAACAGCAGCCAAAAAACGCCGCCTATTTTACTGCACAGTCCTGTCCGTAACGGGATGTTATAGCTGCGACCACGCGGTGTGGCCATAATTCCATCAAACGAACTGACAGCAAACAGAAAGCTCATAAAATCAAGGAGTACATTCACCATGTTGCGAAGAGGATACTCTTCACGCGGCAGCACCTCACGCAGCACCAGGACAGCCGATAGTGTAACCGGTAAGTAAGAGTCGGAATGAGGTTCGTCAAATCCCATTCTGCAGCGTTGATTAAGCCATTCCATCAAATGCATGCGCCCCTTCAGGGAATGATACATCCCATTCTGACCGCAATTCGTGAATAAATCGTTTGGATATAATAATCCCGCCAGGTATTCACAGACATGAAAACCAATACGATGATTTTCCGAACAATAAAACATGGATGAGATCCCCGGCTCGTCTACCCAATAGCGAAACCCAAGAGCAGCGCCCTTTATTTTCGCATGCAAATCTGCTCCGAGCTTTTGTGCATCACGATCCTCCCATACAAGCCATAGAAGTGGCAACAGTTCAAAATCCGCACAATCCGCACGTCGTTCAATTTTTCTACACATCCCAGCGATTTTTTCGCCGGATATCTCATTAAACCTCTTTAAGCGATATAATGCCAGCAAATCTCCTTGTTCTGCCAAACGCTCCAATGCCATTTGCCTTCTGGCGTCAATTCTTTCAAAACCGGGATCCGGTTTCATAATCCCTACAATGATAAAATTGTATACCAGATCATCTACTGGCACTCCATTGGCCATTTGCCACTCCACATGTACTGAATACGATCCCGGTGTCAGGGTATTGGAAAAGTTTATTATATTCTCCCCATGAGCATCTTCAAAGCGTATCAATTCTTCATCTGATCTTTTCAAACTTACGGAAGCTCTACACTTATTATCCGGAAAATCGCCTAAATAAAGACCTGGTGTTTCACCTGCCTTATAGCAATCATCGATCAAATGTGTCTCCATTTTGCTGTGGGCAATTGCCTCCCTGATTTCCGGATCCATTCCAATTCGGACACGCATGATAATAGGAGTTTCACAATTCACCAATTCCATACTGATACTGATACCCGTTCCTCTCCCTATATGGCCTGTTAATATCAGCATAGTATTGATACCTTTTTTCAGCTGTAAGCATACCGTCTCCTGATTCGATTGCTCTCTATGCTCAAAAACATAAATTCGCTCATGCTCACGACTGTAAAAATCACGATTTTCAAAAGCTAATTTACCGTTTAACCATAAACATATACGATTCACATTCAGTTGTATGGTTATCTGCTGATCCTGATCACTTTCAATCAATGCATAAACAGGCATAAGCGAAAATTTTTCCGTCACATAATAATGCCCATCCGCATATTTCGGGGAAGGAGCGTCGCAAAACCTCCAGCGGCCTTGAAAACCACACACATTAAATTCGTCGAATTCTTTGTATAGCCTCCCTCCAAGCTCACTTCCCACCTGCTGCAACATTTTATTTGTATCAATAGCATATGCATCCTGTGTATGCTCGCCTTCATATTCCTTTTCCAGTATGCCGGCTACCATAAATGGCTTCATAGGCTGACCGTTTTCTATTTTACTTGCAAAAAGGGAATGATTCATCCTTATCCTCTCCTTAAAAAAGTGAAGGAAGCGCCCATAAAAAAGTTTCCGGGCGCTTTTACCAAATCAATCTTTATCTGACTCCAGTTTGTGATACAATTCTATCCGATCATCAAGGATTTCCTGTCCACCTGCCTTAAGGTACTCATTTACGACATCATCATACATTGTATCAAACTGATTGGATGGTGCCGAAATTAACGAAGGCAACTGTTCCTCCAAGTTCGGCAGAAAACCTTCATATTGATCCTGTGCTTTCGTGATGATTCCTCTGAAGTTATATTCAGGGATACCGCCCACTGGGCTAAGCTTGACCGCATTTATATTCAAGTCAAGCCACTTCTTCTCCGAATCCGTATTATCAGTCAAGGTCGGTGGATATCCAAACGGATTGCCGTTAAAGACAAGTTCCATATCGCCGCATGTGGTGCGATCATAGCCTTTGATTTTAGCCTTATCCTCATCTGAGTATTCAATTGGTTTGGGAACATCATCAGCCATATTATAATGTGTGCCTTCAAAACCATATTCCAGGGTTTTATAGGTGTCATAATCCGCAAGGAAATTCAGGTATTTCATAGCTGCCTCAGGATTTTTACATGTCTTTGGAACTGCGATATACATGCCGGTAGGTGCATAGACCGTGCCTACCTGTTTACCATGGATGTTGTCTAATTGGAAAGCAGTAATCTCAGCATTAGGATTAGCTTCATATAGTGCTATGATCCCATTTTTATAGAAGTCATCCTGACTAAATGCCAGACTGCGCCCTGTGCTGATCATTGCTGCCATTGATGGATAAGAAGTATCCGTATCCACCATAAAATCCGGATCAATGATTTTGTCATTATATAACTTGTTCAAAAAACGCACGCCTTCCTTGAATCCCGGCCAAAGCATTTGGGGATAACATGCCGACATTTCATCTGTCATTTTAGAACGATCCACAAACGCAAATATGATTGGCTTGGTCTGCGTTGCATTGTATGCACCGGCTACCGCCAATGGGAATATTTCCATTCCGCTTTTGTCAGGATCCATGTCTTTCGCATCATAAAGTATCTTCTTAAAATCCTCAACGCTCATGTGGTAATATCCATCCGTATTTGTTTCAAGCTGATAACCCATTCGATCAATCCAATCCTTGCGGATAAAATCTGCATAACGCCCGACTTTACTACGCAGTGCCGGAATAGCAAATTGCTGTCCTTCATAGCTTCCATGGGGGAGCGAATCGGAAAGATTCTTAATGATGTTGGGACCGAATTTATGGATCAAATCATCAAGTATTGTTAGCCCTCCATCTCTGCCATATTTCATAATCATGTTGCTGTCGTAGCTAAAAATAATATCTGGAGCAGAATCTGATGCCATCAGGGTATTCAACTTAGAACTCTCTTCCGCCCGTGGAATAGCCACATATTCCAGATCAATCCCGTTCTTATCACCAAAAGTCTCTTGCATCCAATGTGTCCAATAGTTATCCGTAACCGAACCATATTCTGATGTTGTATTGCCCCGATCATAAATTGAAACACGAAGATCCACCCGCTTCTTATTATCACTGGCTTGAGGAGCGTTTGTTTTTAAATCACCGGAAGTTGTTCCGGCAGGTTTATTCGCAGACGTAGAGCTCGGTGAGTTATTCTTGCTGCAGCCAACAAACAAAGAAACCATCAATATGGCAATCAGCAACACACTTAAATACTTTTTCACTTTTTTTCCTCCCTGCTTAATTTTTTTGTCCGGTTGAATGAAAGTCAGATGGGCAGGAACTCACTGATTCCTTATCCTACTTTGACTAGGTTTTTCCGGATGCAAATATGGAGATTTTCATTTGCCTTATTCCTCCTTTATTAATTTTGAATAACCACACAATAACGAATTCACCTGTTTCCTATCCGTTTCCATGCTGACAGTATCATCTCGGCCTCACTGCATTTCTTCAGGGCTATGTTGTCACGGCAGCTTATCACCGGAACGTTACTATCCCCACACCTTCTGCCAGATCACTGTTAACGGACAGTAGGATATAATATATTCGAAAATGTAGTTATACCAATCCTTTCAAGACTCTGGACATTTATCTAAACACGACTTCGTATCTACTCATCCCTTGACCGATCCAATCATAACTCCTTTTACAAAGTACTTCTGCAGCCATGGATATAAAACCATTACCGGTATCATACTGAAGACCATACAGGCTGCTTTTATTGTTTCGGCAATAACCTTTTCTTTGTTTTGCGGAATGTCCTCCATGAACTCTGTAACCTGACTGGACTGAATTAGCTGTCTTAACCTTACTTGTAAGGTATACATACTCTCTTTTGTGACATAAAGAAGCGAATCCATAAATCCATTCCATCGGCTGACTGCATAAAACAAGGCAATCGTAGCCAGCATTGCCTTGGAAAGTGGCAAAACTATCCGAACCAAAATGACCAAGTCGTTTGCTCCATCAATGCTGGCGGATTCCTCAACCTCTCTGGGTATGTTTTGGAAAAAGCTTTTCACAAGAATCATATTATAAGTAGAGAGACAGCCAGGAAGGATTAATGCCCATGCAGTGTCAAGCAAACCAAGATTCTTAATATTCACGTATTCAGGAATCATACCTCCGCTGAAATACATAGTGAATAAGACATATATCAGCAATGGCTTTTTTAATTTCAAATGTGGTCTTGATAGCGGATATGCACATAACACAGTTATTAGAATACTTATGAGCGTATAAATAATGGTAATTACAATGGTAAACCACATGGATCTGACCAGCGATTGATTTCTGAATATCGATTGATAAGCAGTCAAATCATAATGAACCGGCCAAAGAAAAACCTCATTACGAAGTACTGCATTCTTATCAGAGAAGGATACCGCAATAATATATAAAAATGGAAGAAGACAACAAACAGCCACAAAAACAACAATCATTACGGTAATAGCCTTAAATATCCGATCTCCTATGGATTCCTTCATATTGTTCACTCCTCACCAAATGCCTTTGTCAGTCATGCGTTTACTGATAGAATTCGCGCTAATTACGAGAATAAAGTTTATTACCGATTGGAAAAGCCCGATAGCCGAGCCGATACCAAATTTGGCCTGCTGAAGGCCTACACGGTATACATAAGTACTGATTACATCAGCTACATCCATGACTACACTGTTTTGCATTACGTATGGCTGCTCAAAACCGATACTTGCCAATCCGCCGACAGCCAGGATAAGCATTATCATCACAGTATCCAAAATACAAGGAAGAGTTATGGAAAACATCATACGAAAGCGCGAGCAGCCATCTACACGTGCTGCCTCATATAATTCAGAATCAATTCCAGTCATGGCAGAGAGATAAATGATAGTATTCCAACCAATATTCTTCCACTGCCCAACAATAAAATAAGTAAATATCCACCACCCACTGCTTGACAGAAACGGCACTGGCACTCTGCCCAACGCCTTGATCACTGTATTGACAAAACCTGATGAGGCAAAGAGCTGATACATCATTCCGCCAACAATTACCCACGATATAAAGTGTGGCAAATATAACACAGTCTGAGTGACCTTTTTAAAAGCTTTATTCCTTAATTCATTTAGCATCAAAGCCAATAGTATTGGTGCAGGGAAACCCAATACAAGCCCTATAACATTCAGTATCATGGTATTTCTGACTGACATCCAGAATGATTTGAATCCAAACGCCTGTTTAAAATAGCGTAGCCCCACCCACTCGCTTGCCCGTATACCTCTAAATAGATTATAGTCTTTAAAAGCGATGACTACCCCAGGAATAGGCAAGTAATGAAACAGAAAATAAAATATAACCGGTAAACCCAACATTGCATATAAAATCCAATGATTCCGCAAATAACGTATGTTACCTGAACGCTTTTCTGATTTTTGCACATTAATGTGACTCATCATATTGCTCTTGCCTCCTTTGTTTTTTGCTTAATCTGTATATTTTTATACGTTTAATTATTATGTATTTGTTGGATTTTGATTACAAAACAACCCCGTCGCATGCGTTAGAAGCAGCTAAACAGCATTTCAATTGATGCATTTGTATTCAATAAACGCTTAAGTTCAATTGCTTCATCAAGCGTGAAATCACTTTTGCTAATCAGCTTTTTATTCAAGGAATCAAAGCTGATACCAAGTTTTTCAGCAAGCTCTCTCTTGCTGATACCCGACAAAATAAGTTGGCTTGCGATATGCCTGTACATCTTTGCACCTCTCCTTAATACCTTATACGGTGTTTATGCTTAAATCATAATACCTTTTTAGGTGTCTGTCAACTATTATTTTAGTTTTTAAAAGACGTTATAAGGTGTTTTGCTGCTTTTGAAAGTTTTGCGGTTACAAAATAAAATACAGCTATTTACATCAGTGTACCACTGTAATATGATATATACTTAGAAGGTGATTGGTTTTAAAAACGCTATCCTGATTTCCTCATAAGTTGTTGCAAAACTAATCTGGTTGAGGCTCTGAAAAGCAGATTAGAAAAAAGTGCAAAAAATAAGCCTTTTCAAGGGGAATCAAAATGAACAGTTACTATATGGAGAATTGCCTAGATTGGTGAATTCCAGCTTGATAAATTCAAGTTTTTAAATTCCATATTATGATATGCCCATATAAGGGAGGTGTCGATTTGACAAAAGAAGACTATGTTAGAATGCTGGTTTCCAACTCCGGTCACACGCTTAAGAGTTTTGCAAAATCAATAGAACTGCCATATACAACCTTACTGGGAATGCTAAATAGGGGACTTGGCGGGGCTTCCGTTCAAAATGTAATTCGCATATGCAGAGGTCTGTCCATTACAGTTGAGGATTTATTACGAGTAGAGGATGAAAAAAGTGCTGCAGTACCCTTTTATATTTCAGATCATGAAAAGATGGTGCTGACTAAGTATAGGGAAAAGCCAGAAATGAGACCGGCAATTGATATGCTCCTGGGTGTTAAGGGTAATATATAATTCGTCCGTGGATTGAAGTTTTTGCCTATGTATGTCATAATTGCCTGAGGACAGGAGATGACTGTATGAAAGATCGTTTGGAACACATGGATTCTTTTTTTACATCCCGGGTGGACGGCTATGATGAACATATGCTGGAGGAAGTCGAGGGCTGCAAAAAAGGGTACCGGGTCATGGCGCATCTGGTTCCCAACACTTGTCAGCATCTTTTGGATCTTGGATGCGGTACCGGATTGGACCTGGATGAGATATTCAAAGTACTGCCGGATATCCAGGTAACCGGAATTGATATGACACAGATCATGCTGGACAGGCTGAAGAAAAAGCATCCCGACAAGAAAATGACGCTGATTTGCGGAAATTATTTTGATGTCCCATTCGGAACGGAGAAATACGACTGTGCCGTATCCTTTCAAACCATGCACCATTTTTCCCATAAAGCAAAAACCGGGCTATATCGGAAAATAGCCTGTTCCCTAAAATCCGGCGGAATCTATATCGAATGTGATTATATGGTGGAAAATCAGGATGAAGAGGATTTTTACTATGCAGAAAATGCCCGATTGCGCAGGGAACAGGGGATAGCCGACAACGAATTCATTCATTATGATACGCCCTGCACTATGGAAAACCAAATTGGAATGTTTCATTCCGCAGGGTTCCATGACGCAAAAACAGTATTCCGTCAGGAAAATACAACTATACAAGTCGCAAAGAAAATATAACTGGAATTACGTCAGTCTCCCCACGATGCCTCCAACCTTTTGGCCTGGTTTTTTGTATAGGAGTATAGAGGAGTGTAGATCGGATGAAATCAGTATATATCCTTCAATTTATAAAAAAAGTGAAAAGCATAGGAAAGAGGCTGTAATGATGGGTGTATACTCCTCCGAGGCCAAAGCGTGGGAAGCATTTGAAAGATTAGAGAATTTACTGTTTAGCCAATATACAATCAATAGTGTTGCCATTAACAAATATGAAATGGATAAGATGAGCGGTGCGCTTTCCTTTCATGAAAAGAGAAACTTTATAAAGTAGCTAAGGAGCGCAAAAGCCATGGGCTTTATACCATGACTTTTGCGAATTCAATGACTAAAATTGCATTGCAGTCAATTCTCCATTTCCAACATCATTATGTCTTGTTTATTTGGCACCCTTGTCATGTGGTTATCGTTCAATTCCAATATAGCCACTTCTCCCAGATACAGTATCCTGCACCCTTCTTCCAGATGTCCTCCATAAGCTTTTTCCTTGTCGGAGATCACCATATGAAGGTGCGGAGATCCATTTGCAATAATCCCCTGTATAGACAGTAGCTCCAGAGGCTGATTCTCCCAAGTTGCAAAGTATTCTTTTGTGGGATATCCTGTTGTCGTTACCATATGTACAACACATCTATCCAAGGTGCCAACCCCCGATAGAACGATACCCTGCTTGATATTCCTTTCTTTTATCAGCTGGTTAATGGATTCCAGCACATAATCCCCCTGATCCAGCCTTAATATATGAATCTTTCCCGTGTCTTCCGTAACAAACGTGTCCATATATTTGTTCTTCCTTTCTATTTTCAAATATCCGATCTACGTATATTTCTGTTGCATGTCGTTGTTCATGAGCTCTGCATATTTTTAACACCATAGGCAGCAATCAGCATAATCTATCTATTTATGACTTCCTCCTCTCATTTATCATTGAACCCTTACTTTGTATAGCCACGATTCCTTTGCACTTCCGATGGAACACTGACCGCATTCCCGGGAATCAAATAACCTTCAATGATAATATCACGGTTAGGCAGATCACCTTTATCCAGTCGTTCTAATAGCGCTCGCCCGGCTGCCAGACCTATATCACGAGGGTTGATATGATGAATGGTGGGTCGCACCGTCATCAGTTCTATAAACTCAATATTGTTATAGGCAGCAATTGAAACGTTCTCAGGCACCAACATATTCTTCGCTCGGATACATTCCAGAGCACCCAGAGCCATAGTGTTATTCAATGCCAGAATAGCAGTGGGCTTCGTAGCTAGATTACACATATATTCTACCGCTTCGTAGCCTGACTGCAGGGTAAAATTACCTTGATATTGGAATGGATATTTGTCATCCACTTGAATTCCTGCTTCTTTCATAGCCCGCACAAAGCCCGCATAGCGTTCAATGTTAGTACTAGCCTTAGGGGTACCACGAATAACAAAGATGTCTCTATGACCAAACCTGAGCAAATGTTTGGTGAGATTATATGTCCCATCCTCATTATCGCTATCTATAAGATCACCGCCAGTGTCTTGAATGGGATATCGCCGATGAACAAGTATAACTGGAATTTTTCCACTAATCTCAGAAACAAAGTCTTCGTTATAACCAGTACCATTCAGTACCAATCCATCAATGTTCCGACCCATTAGCAAGCGTAAATAATCCAATTCCCTCGCTGGTTCACCTTCAGTGCTGCATACAAGCAGATTATAATGTCTGTCATGCAAGAGATCTTCCACTGCTTTTGCCACAGTAATCATATAAGGGTTTGAGATATCCGCCGTCACGAAACCTATTGTCATCGTTGAATTGGTCTTCAAACTACGAGCAACAGTGTTTTGGTAGTAACCAAGCTCTTGAATAGTCTGGCGAACCTTATCCTGAATTTCCGGACTAACGTATTCAGAAGCATTCAATACACGAGATACAGTGGCTGTAGAAACCCCTGCCCTTTTTGCAACATCCCTTAATGTTACAGTTTTTCTTTCCGCCATTTTTAAAGCTGTCCTTTCCTCTTCAATGATAACGGAATAGGATAATTCAAATTGTCTCCATTCCATCTACAGATTTCTTATGCCATACTGTAACAAGTATTGCACTATATATAAAGAACTCAAACTTCGCATATGGATATAGGCTATGAACCTTGAAAATTCAACAAGA
>ENA-UOOI01000485-UOOI01000485.1-fermentation-metagenome-genome-assembly--contig:-NODE-485-length-50386-cov-69.906360_pt1 | contig 50386 bp, 54 predicted proteins | sample MGYA00245779_ERZ724027 | MGnify/ENA primary metagenome ERZ724027 (study PRJEB28704, sample SAMN03018318) | fermentation metagenome | biome: anthropogenic terrestrial biome; feature: soil; material...
CTTTTACCGCTACACCGTAATTAAATGCCAGCATCTCCCGGCCGGAGAGCAGGGCTGCGCCGGTGGCAAGGAGCACGTCGTCCCCGGTCACCACCAGCACCTCGTCCCCTGCACGGATGCCGTCATCGGCGGCGACGACATGCTTTGCCATCGCATTCTTCCCATCCGCAATGAACGCTGCTACGTCCTCCTGTACCGCCACCCGGTAGGCCGGGGGAGCAAGGACGGCCGCGAGACGCGCCGCTCCGGCGACCCCGAGGGTCAGGCGGCCATCCTGTGCTCTGACAGTGGCAAGCCTCTCTTTTCCGAGCCGCACCTGGCGGATGCGCCCTGTCGTGGAGAACTGGAAGGTGCATTCATCGGGGAATACCGCAACTCCTGCCCCGGCGCCGAACTGGAAGTCAGCTATGACCCGGATCCGCTGAAGCAAACTGTCTTTTGAGTATTCGGTTGACACTATCAACAAACTCCTCTTCTCTATCGTGGGGAATAAACGCACCGGCCGCAATCCGATGTCCGCCGCCTGCGCCGCCCACCTCTGCCGACGCCTCGACGAGCGCCTCCTGCAGGTCGACTCCCCGGGCGAGCGCCCACTCGTTGGTCCGCATCGAGACCTTGGTTACCTCCGGTTCGTCCACCATCGCGGCGAGCACCATGATCGGTTTTCTCCAGTTCAGTTTGGAGAGCGCCATGCCCGCCCCGATCCCGACGATAGTGTCGGGGAACCGGTCGCCGGTGTGGACGTACTGGAGGTGCGAGAGCTCGGTCACCCCGGTATCAAGGATGTACTGGAGCAGGTCCCGGATGACCGAGCGGTGGTGAGCGAGCATGTACTCCGCCTCGCGGTAGGCGTCCCCGCGGTCCCCGCGGCAGATGCTCCCCCCGACCCTGGGCTTTGCCCACCGGCCGCAGGCGTTGAGCAGGGTGGCGTACTCGGAGGCGTTCCGGAGCGGTGTCCGTTCCGGCTCGTCGGGGAAGATGTAGGTCTCGGCGAGGAGGCGGTCGGTCTCCCTCCCGTGTGCGATGAGTTGCTGGGCAAGGGCGCTGATGATCGTGCGTCTGTCGTCGAACGGGAGTTCTTCCCAGACGAGCCAGCCTCCCCGGGACGACTTCAACTCGACGCCGAGCCTCTCAAGGAACCTGAGCGCCCCGCTCGTGCTGTTCGAGATCCCGTCGATGTAAGGGTCGTCGCAGTAGCCGAGGCAGACGTGGACGGGGCGGGTGGACGTCCCATAGCAGTTCAGGTCCGGCTTCTGCACGATGATGTTGCCATACTCCACGCCGTCCTGGACGATATCGCGTGCCGGGCCGACCAGCCCGCAGTTCTCCCGGGCCATCATATCTCCGACGTTCCCGACCACGGCGAGCTTCGCGAGGTCGGTGCTCGCCGGATCGATCGCTTTTGCGACCAGGTATGCTATGCCTGCGGCGCTCATCCGGGTAACGCCGTGGTCCAGGCAGTTCACCTGGGGGTAGGCTGTGGGGCAGGGCTGGCTGACGTGGTGGTCGAGGATCAGGACGTCGTCCGCACAGAGACCGTGCTCCGCGAGAAGGTTCTGCTGGCCGGCCCCGAGATCGGTGAAGAGTTTTAAGGAGTCGTCCTTCGGGATGTGGCGCATCGCCATCGGCTCGAGCTGGCGGACGAAGACCGAGTCGACCGGTATGCCCTCACGGATGAGCGCCTGCGCAAGGATAGACTCCGTGCTGATGCCGTCGGCGTCGATGTGGGAGATGATCGTCACCGACTCCGCTTCGCAGATACTATCTGCCGCTCTCCGCAGATCGTTTTCGAGGCCCATCTCCATAGTAGTGCGTCGCGGATATCAATAAACCATGCGAGCGTGAGGGGAAACGGGGAGTAGTCGAATCCCCCTCCATCTATCCTGCACCTTTGAGTGTGTGTGCACCTTTGAATGTGTGGTTTGAGTCTTCGAGTGACGGATTGCATAGTCTCCACTCCTCGGCGCTCATATTCCCTTCTATCGCATGTACCTGTAAACAGATTTCAAGTGAATATCGCCCCGCAGGGGGGGTGGGGACAGGGGAGGAGGGTTGCTCCCCCCTCCGCGTCAGCCCCTTCCCCCAATGGCGATGTCTCCACGGTCCACCGTACCGGGCTTTTGCCGGTCCCAGCCATTCTATCTAACGCAACCTGCGCTCATTACCTCTCTGGTTAGAGAAGGTTGCCACCTTCGACCATTCAACCTCTGTCGATGATCGTGCACACATCCTGCCCACACGCTGGCTAACTCCCCGCAAATCCCCTTCAAAAACTATCTAAGAAAGAAACGCCATAGCACCCATCAGGCAACCTTCCGGGAGGGGGACAGATGACAGTAAACGAAATGCGGGAGTTTCTGGAGACCGGCGTGATCAGCGCCGGCCGGATGCGGGCGGTCGAAGAGAACGCAGCGGCGTTCGGTCTTTCCTCGCTTCTGATGATGGAGAGCGCCGGCCGGGCACTCGCGGATGCCGTCCTCGCCTATAACCCCTCCCGTGTCCTCGTCCTCTGCGGGAGGGGGAACAACGGCGGCGACGGAATGGTGGCAGCCCGGTACCTCCAGCACCTCGACGCGGTCGATGTCGTCTACCCGTACTGCGGCTCAATGACCCCGGAGGCCGCAGCCCAAGCATCCCTTCTCCGGCACTCCTCCGTTGCCCTCCATCCGGTCAGGTGCGCGGCCGACGTCGAGCCTCTCCGCCGCCTTTTTGAGGAAACAGAGATCATAATCGACGCTATGCTCGGGACCGGGGCCTCGGGCGCGGTGCGGGAACCGCTCGCGACCCTTGTTACCCGGGCAAACGCAAGCCCGGCGCCGGTCGTCGCCGTCGATATACCCACTCCCGGCATCCGGGCGAGCCGGGTCATATCGTTCCACCGGCCCAAGGCGGAGGGCGCAGACGTCGCCGATATCGGCATCCCGATCGAGGCGGAGGTCTACACCGGCCCCGGCGACCTCACGCTCGTCCCGGCCCGGGCGCCCGGGGCCCACAAGGGTGCCGGCGGAGAGGTGCTGGTGGTCGGGGGCGGGCCCTACCAGGGGGCGCCCTACATCGCGGCCATGGGAGCACTCCGCGCCGGGGCCGACATCGTGCGGATCGCCTCCCCCGCCTACATCCCTATGCCCGACCTGATCTACGAGCGCCTGGAAGGAGACGCGGTCACGAAAGATCACCTGGAGACGATCCTCCGCCTCGTCGATCGGGCTGACGTGGTCGTCTGCGGCATGGGCCTTGGGAAGGCGAGCCACGGTGTCGTGCTCGCCATCGCGGAGGCGGCAGAGAGAGCGGTCTTTGATGCCGATGCGCTCGCCAGCCCCCTGCCGGTAGCAAAGGAGACGATCTATACCCCACACGCCGGCGAGTTCGCCCGGATGACCGGGACCGAACCCCCGGCGGACCTCGTAGCGCGCGGCCGGTGCGTGAAGGCTGCCGCAACGACGGGGACCGTTCTGCTCAAAGGTCCGGTCGACGTCATCTCCGACGGGGCTCGGGTCAGGTTCAACCGGACCGGGACCCCGGCCATGACTGTCGGGGGGACGGGCGACCTGCTCGCCGGTGTCGCCGGAGCGCTCTTCTGCCACCTTCCGGCGTTCGAGACAGCCTGCGTAGCGGCGTACGCGAGCGGGAATGCCGGTATGCGGGCCGCAGAAGAGCGGGGGTGCGGTATGCTCGCCACCGATATGCTCGACTACATCCCGGAAGAACTCTTCCGGCGGAGAGCGCCGGAGTAGCCTGCCGGCCCGCCCCACGGTGGCCCGGAGGCGCCCTCTTTTATCCCCAAAAGAACAGAAGATCTCTTGATATACATGAACAAGTCCGGCGAACATGGTGAAAGCCCGGTCTTCACCCACATAGAGAACGACCGCGCGCAGATGGTGGATATCTCGGGAAAGACCGAGGTCATCCGCGAAGCAGTTGCGAGCGGTAGAATCTACCTGCGGAGCGCGACGCTCCGCGCCATCCGGGAAGGAACCGCGGTCAAGGGCAACGTGCTTGCGACCGCGCGGGTGGCGGCTACCCTCGCGGTGAAGGACACCCCACGCATCATTCCCATGTGCCACCCCATACCGCTCGGGGGCATCACCATTGATTTTGAGGAGGGAGACGGCTACATCGAGGCGACCGCCCGCGTGAAGTCCCACGGGAGGACGGGTGTCGAGATGGAAGCCCTCACCGGTGTCTCCGTTGCTCTTCTCACCGTCTGGGACATGGTCAAGTCGGCGGAGAAAGACGAGAACGGGCAGTATCCGGTCACCAGGATCGATGCCATCCACGTCGTAGAGAAGCGGAAGGGGATCTAGGTTCTCCTGCGGGCACGGCGCTGGGAAAAAGGAATTCTTTATTAACGCTCTCGTCAACCTGTTAGGAACCACGGGATACGTCCCGGAAAGGCATGTGGCGGAAACGCTGAACCTGAGGTGATCTGAAAAATGGCGAAATCAATGTATGCCTACGTTCGGGAGGCATGGAAGCGGCCTGATAGGTCGGAAGTGAAAGGTCTCCTCTGGGAGCGCCTCCAGAAGTGGCGGCGCGAGGGGAGTGTCGTGCGTGTGGAGCATCCGACCCGGATCGACCGGGCCCGCTCGCTTGGCTACAAGGCCAAACAGGGGATCGTCGTTGTGCGGGTCAAGGTCCGCCGCGGCGGCCGGAGGAAGCCCCGGTACATCCGCGGGCGCAGAACCGCACGCATGGGCATGCGCCGGATGACCCCGGCAAAGAGTCTGCAGCGTATGGCCGAAGAGCGTGCGTCCCGCAAGTTCCCGAACATGGAGGCCTTAAACTCCTACTGGGTCGGGGAGGACGGACGGTCCAGGTGGTTTGAGGTGATCCTGGTCGACGGTCATCACCCGTCGATCCGGAGCGACCGCAACCTCGCATGGCTGGCTGACCCCGTTCACCGGGGTCGGGCAGAGCGCGGCAAGACCTCTGCCGGCATGAAGGGCCGCGGCATGCGGACGCGTGGGCGTGGGACCGAGAAGACCCGCCCGAGCATCCGTTCCAATGCAAACCGCGGCAAATAAATACCCCTTTTTTGCATACGGCCTGCCCACGATGAAGATCACAGATGCCAGCGTATGTCCCTATCCTGACGGTGACTCTACGCTTGCGCGGATGGCGCTCGAAGCAGCAGAACTCGGGTTCGATAGCATCGTAGCCATCGGCGAGGGGGGGCACCGGGTCCCCGGACTGGAGGTTCTCCGGGGTACCGTGATCAGTGCCTCGTCCCAGAAGGACGTCATCAGGCAGGTGCGCGGGCCCGTCGCCCGGCGTGCCGACGTGGTCTTTGTCAACGCAGGGGATACCTCCTTCAACCGGGCCATCGTCTCGGTGAAAGAGGTGCACGTCGTCAGGAACATCCATAACGCCCGGAGGAACGCCTTCGACCATGTCGCTGCACGGTCGGCAGCAGAGCATAGCGTGGCGGTGGACGTCTCGATGGCTCCCATCATACAGTACCGGGGGACCAGACGCCAGAGGGTGCTCCAGCGGTATGCGGACATCCTTTCGCTCCAACGGCGCTATGGCTTTCCGCTGACGATATCGTCGGGCGCATGCTCGATACTTGGGCAGCGGCCCGTCCGCGACGTCCGGGGCCTCTGCGCGCTCTTCGGCATGACCGGGGGGGAAGTGAGTGAGGCCCTCGGATCCATTGGCCGGCTTATTGAACCCGAGCGGCCTGTGAGGGTGGTCAGATGAAGCCAAGGCCCCCGGCGATGCGGACAAAGCGACGTTACATCCTGGCGCGGATCCTCCCTTACGGGATGAAGGTGGACCAGAAACAGGTGTATCTCTCGGTCATCGAGGCCGCGACGTCCCTCTGGGGGGATGCGGCTACCGGTCTTGCGCAGCCGGCGGTGGTCTTCTGCGACGGCGGGTATGCGGTGGTCCGGTGCCGCCGGGGAACAGAGAAGGATATCGCCACCGCTCTTGCAACGGTCACCGCGATCGGGGACGAGCAGGCTGCACTCCGGACGGTCGCCACCTCCGGGACCATCCATGCACTACGGCGCCGGATAAAGCCGATCCGGCTCCTCTCCGAGACCGGGGAGATGAAGCTCGGGGAGAATTATTTTACGGTGTACCGCTATCCCCGTCAAAAGGTTGATTTGGTTGAAAAAGGTATTAAGCATCAGATGTCATTGTTTTTCACCGAAGCCGATTTGGAGGAACGATAATGCAACCACAATATCAAATGGGATATGACCGGGCGATCACGGTATTCAGCCCGGACGGAAGGCTCTATCAGGTTGAGTACGCCAGAGAAGCAGTGAAACGGGGCACAACGGCCGTCGGCATCAAGTGCAGCGAAGGCGTCGTGCTGATTGTTGACAAAAGGGTGACGTCCCGTCTCCTCGAACCGGTGTCCATCGAGAAGATCTTCAAGATCGACACGCACATCGGTGTGGCGTCCTCCGGTCTCGTCGGCGATGCGCGGTCCCTTGTGGATAGGGCACGGGTCGAGTCTCAGATCAACCGGGTCTCCTACAACGAGCCCATCAACGTCGAGACCCTGGCCAAGAAACTCTGCGACCACATGCAGACGTACACCCAGTTCGGCGGTGCGCGCCCCTACGGAACTGCTCTCCTGATTGCAGGGGTCAGCGACGGAGAGGCCCGGCTGTTTGAGACCGATCCAAGCGGCACGCTGCTCGAATACAAGGCGACCGGGATCGGCACAGGCCGGCCTGCGGTCATGAAGGTCTTCGAGGACGAGTACCAGGAAGAGGCGGACTTCACCGGCGCCATCAAACTCGGTATCAAGGCCCTGCACGCCGCAACAGAAGGCAAGCTGGATGTGAGCGCCATCGAGATCGGCGTTGTCTCCATCGCGACCCGGGAGTTCCGGAAGCTAGGGAAGGACGAAGTGAAGACCTACGTTGATCAGTTCGAAGAGTGAGCGTTACCATCCATGATACCCCTGGACCAGGCCGTTGTAGCGCGGCTTGAGAGTTACGGAGAACGGTTTGAGGTGCTTGTCGACCCTGATCAGGCTATGCGTATCCGTCAGGGGGATGACGTCGAACTGGAGGAGGCGGTTGCAGCCGACTACGTCTTCTCGAACGCCGCTCATGCTGAGCGGGCCTCAGACGAGGCCCTCCTGAAGGTCTTCAAGACGACCGAGTTCGAGCCGGTCGCACTCAGGATCATCCAGAAGGGCGAGATCCATCTCACCTCCGAACAGCGCCGCCACCTTATCGCCGAGAAGCGGAACCGTGTCGTCACGTTCATATCAAGGAACGCCGTCAACCCGCAGTCTGGTTTCCCTCACCCGCCGCAGCGTATCGAGCTTGCTATGGAAGAGGCGAGGGTGAACATCGACCCCTTCAAGTCCGTGGAGGAGCAGGTCAAAGAGGTAGTCAAGGCACTCCGCCCCCTTCTCCCCATACGGTTTGAGGAGGTCCGCATCGCTGTGAAGATCCCCGCGGATTATGCCGCGAAGGCCTACGGGGAGCTCCAGACAGCGGTGACGCTCGAGCAGAACGAGTGGCAGAAGGATGGTTCCTGGATTGCCGTCGTCAGAATTCCGGCGGGTATCCAGGAAGAGTTCTATGACCTGATCAATAAAATCTCCAAGGGGAATGCAGAGACCCGGATTGTCGAACGCAAGTCGTGAGTAACTATATTAATCGACAGCACAAAAATTAGAGGACATACAAGAGGTACGCGAAATGGCAAGTCGCAAACAGAGGGCCAAGGGCAGGGTAGTTGGAAGTGCCGGGCGTCTCGGCCCGAGGTACGGCCGGTTTATCCGGAAGAGAGTAAACCAGATTGAGCAGGTCTCCCGCGCACGTCACGCCTGCCCCCGCTGCGACCAGGAATCGGTCCGGCGTGAAGGAACAGGTATCTGGACATGCCGCAAGTGCGGGTTTAAGTTTGCAGGTGGCAGCTACGTCCCGGAGACTCCGGCGATGCGCGTGGCTGTGAGGAGCATCGAGCGCTCGCTGCAGAGGGAGGGCTAATCAGTCTTGGCTGCCTATAAGTGCGCTCGTTGTAAACAGAAAGTGGAGATCGATGTAAATATACGCTGTCCCTACTGCGGACACCGCATCCTCTTTAAGGAACGCGGAGCCGGAATAAAAGATCTGAAGGCTCGATGACGGTCGTCACGACGTCACGCAAACCGCTCCCCGAGGTGCGCTCCCTCTCCCGGGATCTGGCGTTCGCGATCGGCGGGGAGTATATCACCCGTGGCAAGGCGGGCATGGGTGATCTCTTCTCCCTTGATGAGTCGATTGTGATCGTCTCCAAATCAGGTCCTCTTTTTCTCATTCAGGTCTTCTCGGACGTAGAACCAGTGGCGGAGATCTCCGTCAAGTCGTTTGCCGTCGAGAAGCGTGCCGGAGAGATTACCCGGGGGCTTTTCGTCTCGGACCGCCCCGTATACGAGGCGCTCAAGGATCAGCTCAACGTCGTTTTTGCCGGTGAAACTCTCTCGGAGCACCGTATCGTCTTCGACGGGACACAGCGGAAACGCTACACCCTGAAGGTTGTCCCGTGAAGCATACGGCAGCGTTCCGGTTCACGACCGCCGATGCCCGTGCCCTCTACCTCTCCGTCTGTCAGGAGATGGGTGACGTGGGGGACCGGTCGTCCGCCCGAGTACGGCTCGCGGGGGACGATACGCTCATCCTCGAGGTGACTGCCGCCGACATACCGGCGCTCCGGGCGGCCCTCAACACCTGGCTGCGACTTATCAACATAGCAGTCGAGGTTCGGGAGATCGCCGTCCCATCCGGGTAATGCCGGGGCGAGCCGATGGCAACCGTCCCTTTCCTGGTACCGCGGGTTTCCCCGGGAGCGGATCGTTCTCCTTCCCCGGGCACATGATGGGCCGGGAATGGGCGTGACGAAGTTCTCTTTCCCGAACCCTCACATTTTATGGGTTCCACGCCCCTATCATGTAGAGAATGGACAGAGGGTCGGGAAGGCCCACTGTCCGCCACCCCAAATATTGTTACCCATCTCCGCCCCATTCAATGAGGATTGATGAATATGGAAAATATTCCACCGAAAGTCCAGAACCAGCTGGCGATGCTCCAGCAGATGCAGCAGCAGCTGCAGACTGTAGTCTCACAGAAAGCACAGTACGAACTGACGATCCGCGAAGCCAGGCGGGCGGTCGAGGATCTCGCTGACGTCTCTGAGGATGCGGCGGTCTTCATGAACGTCGGCAGCGTGATGATGCAGAAGAGCAGGGAACAGGTACTCGCCTCCTTAAACGAGCGCATCGAGACGCTCGAACTCCGGGTTAAGTCGCTCGAAAAGCAGGAGAAGGCCCTGCAGGGCAGGTTTGAGCAGTTGTCCTCACAGATCCGGGGAGCACTGGAAGGGAAACAGCAGCCTCCCGGCGCTACCTGAACCCCGAATTCATTTTTGCTGAGTGAAAAAGGGGTGAGGTGTTCACTCATCCCGCTTTCTGTCATTCTTTCGTGTCCGGCATACGAGGTTGATCGCGTTGATCACCGCCTCGACCGATGCGAGGATGATATCGTCGCTTGAGGCGCTGGCATCAAAGACCCGGCCCCGCTCATCCTCGACGGCGATGGTGACGTGCCCCAGGGCATCGGTGCCCCCGGAGATTGCCTCGATGTTGAACTCCTTGAGGTGAACCGGGGCCGGGATGATGCCGAGGATCGCTCGCACGGCCGCATCCACCGGCCCGTTGCCGACACTCGAGAAGATATGCTCAACTCCCTCGACGGTCGCCCTGACACTGGCTGTCGGGATAACGTGGTTGCCGGTCATAATGGCGACATCCTGGAGTATCAGGGTCTTCTCGTCGGGCGCAAGCTGCATGACGCTTCCGGCGATCTCGTAGAGGTCTGCATCCGTCACCCGCTTGCCCTTGCCGGCAATCCCCTTCACCCGCAGGACGATCTCGTCCAGCTGGGCATCGGCGGGCTCCATGTGCACCTCGGCGAGCATCTGCCTGACCGCATGCCTGCCGGCGTGTTTGCCGAGTTTCAGCCTGCGCCGGTGACCGACCATCTCCGGCGTCATGATCCCGGGTTCGAACGTATCCGATCGGGTGATCACGCCGTGGGAGTGGATCCCGCTCTCGTGAGCAAAGGCGTTCTCGCCGACGATCGGCTGTGTAGCGGGGATGCTCATTCCTGCGTAGCGCGAGACAAGCCTGGAGGTCTCGACAAGGCTCGTCGTCCTGATTCCGGTATCGATACCATAGATGGACGATAGGACCATTACAGTCTGCGCGAGGTCGGCGTTGCCCGCCCGCTCGCCGATGCCGTTCACCGTCACCTGCACCTGGGAGGCGCCGCTCTCGACCGCCGCGATGGTGTTTGCCACCGCAAGCCCGAAGTCGTTGTGACAGTGGACGTCGATAGGGCAGTTCACCTCCCGGTCGATCCGGGTGATGAGGTGTTTCATGGCCGTCGGTGTGATCACCCCGACCGTGTCGGGGACGTTGATGATCGTGGCCCCGGCGTCCACCGCAGTGCGGTATACCTCTATCAGGTAATCCGGATCTGTTCTCGTGGCGTCCATGGCGGAGAACATGCACTGGCCGATATGGTCCCGGGCATACGCGATGATGTCGCCGGTGGCCTCAAGGACCTGCTCGCGGGTCTTTCTGATGGTGTACTCGCGCTGGACATCGGACGTCGGGATGAAGACATGGACCATATCGACGTCGCAGTCGATACACGCATCCACATCGGCCGCGAGCGATCGCGCGAGGCCGCAGACCTGCGTATCCAGGCCAAGGCCCCTGATGGCCTTGACGATCTCACGCTCGGCATCGGAGGATGCGGGAAAGCCTGCTTCGATGGTGTGCACTCCGATCAGGGAGAGTTGCTCAGCAATACCGAGTTTCTCTTCACGCGTGAATGAGATGCCCGGTGTTTGTTCACCGTCGCGCAGTGTGGTGTCGAAAACAGTGACGTTACTTTTCGCACGGCTATCGGTGAAGAAGACAGTACGCTTCAGCGTTCCTGGGTGCATCAGCGTTTGTAGAGTTCATATTTACTCATTATCGGAGGTTGTATATAAAGAATAACACCTGGAGCGTGCAGTGCCCGGAGGATTAGGCGAAATCTATAATAACAACTCCCGCTAACATTATTAGAGCAGAGACCCGCCTTAACTCAGACTGGTAGAGTGCGCGGCTGTAGTATAGTCTTCGCTCTCGGGCGAACTGCGCGGCTACCGCGATGTCCCCGGTTCGAATCCGGGAGGCGGGATCCTCATCAACAAAGAGTGCCCAGGTAGTGTAGTGGCCTATCATGACGGCCTGTCACGCCGTCGACACGGATTCGAATTCCGTCCTGGGCGTAATTTCCTCCCATTTTCCCTGAATGCAGCGGAGCGTATCTCCATCGCTGATGGAGGAGAAATTACTCCCTGACGGCCAGGAATACGCCGGGAAGTGCCGTAGGTTTGCCATAATCTCTAACTGCTACAATCCAGTAATTGGGATAATTGAAAGTTATTATATACCGGATTTTAATTTTATTTCTCAGATAAAATATATATACCTGAATGCAGTATCCGGTGTCATGCACGATCTGGCAAAATGGATTGAGAGTGATCCCGTATTCCACACTCTGGGGACGCTCATCATCGGGACTGGTATTCTCGTTCTTGCAGGTTTGATACTATATACCTGCGGGTTTCTGATCTGACGGCGGATCGCGATCGCCGGGGTAGTGTGCTACGGCAGGCCCCGGCGGCCTGAAGTATTGTCATGCGACGGTGCCCTCTGCCCTTCTCCTGAAGTGTTATTCAGTCCTGTGCCACCGGGACCGGGGGTTCACCCTTGCGGCCCCTTACCTGCATGAGGTGCCGAGGGCACCCTGCCCGCTGCTCGCCGCCTGAAGGCGAATGATCAACTCTTATTATAAATCCCCCTTAACGTGTGATACGAGCAGTTATGCTGCGGATGTGACATAAGATGAACCACAATGTGCTACCAGAGGTTGGAGACGGTTGTTTGAACGGGCAGGTCCCTGACACTCTGCTGGCCGGGCTCTCCGATCCGGATAAGGCGGTGCGGGCGGAGGCTATGCACGGGCTCGCAGCGATTGGAAGACCGGCTGTACCTGCCTGTATTGCCTTACTACAGGACGGCGACTGGAAGGTGCGCTACCGGGCGGCGGAGGCCCTTGGCCTGATCGGTGACGGTGAGGCGTATGCACCCCTCACTGCAGCCCTCGGCGACGGAAAAGACCATGTCCGCTACATGGCGGCGAAGGGGCTCGGGCTGCTTGGCGATCCCCGGGCAGTTACGCGCCTTGGAGCCATGCAGCGCGACGAGAACGAGTTTGTGCGGCGGAGTGCTGCCGGTTCCCTCGGGAAGATCGGCGGCGAGGAGGCGATCGGGATGCTCCGTGCGGCTCTCAGGGACGAGGCGACCGAAGGCGTCCGTGCGGCGATCCATGCGGCGCTTCATGATGCGGGAGCGGATGGGGCTTAACACTCTCCCCATACCCATCCATCCGTCGCACTAAGGGCAGTCGTTTCTCACGACGATAACGGTGATGTTGTCGGTGCCTGCCGCGTTCCTGGCGGCATCGATCAGTCTCCGGCATGCCGCGTCGGGCTCGCTCGCCATCACGATCTCCCGAATCATGCTCTCCGGGACGTAGTCGTGGAGCCCGTCCGAGGTGATCACCAGGACCGCCCCGGCGATCTCCATGAGGTCGAGGTCGACCTGCACCCGTGTCTCAAGCCCGAGTGCCTGCGTCAGGATGTTCTTTCCCGGATAGAGCATCGCTTCGGCAGGGGAGAGTACTCCTGCGTCCACCAGACCCTGAACGTAACTCTGGTCGCGCGTATGCCAGACGGATGACGGTGTCACGATGTGAGTCCTGCTGTCGCCCACCGTGCCGATCCAGCACCTCCCTGACTCGCTGACGATCGCCGCCGAGAGCGTTGTTGCGGCGTTCAGGCGCATCTCCCGGTTGTAGGCGTACACTGCGGCGTTTACGCGCTGGAATGCATCTTCGAGCACTGCGGCAGGTCCGGCCTCAGAGAGGCCCTCGCCCGCAGCCTCTGCGAGGACCGCGACGGCCATCCTGCTCGCAACGTCTCCGCAGGCATGCCCACCGAGTCCGTCGGCGACGGCGAATACATGATATCCGTCCACCCGACCCGCAAAATATGCATCCTCATTCCGTTCCCGCCCCCCGAGGTCGCTCATCGCTGCGTACCGGAGTCCTGACTCTCCCCTCACCTGCTCTGCACCCAGGAATCCTGGGGCGCCTGATCGAATATTCTTTTGGTGGCGGAACTTCCCGCCCATTACTTAAGGAAACCCGCGATGCAGCCCGTTCTCCCTGGCGCAACCAATGGCATACCCGTACTCCCGCGCCGTGATCGGGCGCTGGAGCGCCGCAAGCACCGGGCTTCTCCCTCCCTCAGCCGCCCTCCACGCCGGATGGTACTGGGCCATGATGTTCACGTAGGAGTCCCGCGAGATCTCCTCGGCGATGAACTGCATCACGATCTCGCTGTTTGCGAGGTTCCCCGGGAGCACCAGGTGACGGATGATCATGCCCCGCACCGCAAGACCATCTCTGACCACCAGGTCCCCGACCTGCCGGTGCATCTCCGCGAGCGCGGCCTGCATGCGGGCGGTGTAGTCGGGGGCATGGGAGAGTTCCCACGCCACATCGTCCCGTCCGTACTTCGCGTCCGGCATGTAGATGTCGATGACGCCGTCAAGGAGCCGGAGAGTCTCCACGGAGTCGTAGCCCCCGCTGTTGTAGACCAACGGGATATTGAGGCCGCGATCGGCGGCGATGGCGACCGCACGGAGGATCTGGGGGACGATATGCGAGGGGGAGACAAAGTTGATGTTGTGACACCGGCGTTCCTGCAGGCGGAGCATGATCTCGGCGAGGTCTTCACACGGGACTCCAGAGCCGACCCCGCACTGGCTGACCCCAAAGTTCTGGCAAAACTCGCATCGCATGTTGCAGCCTCCGAAGAATATCGTCCCCGACCCGTAGTTCCCCACGAGCGGCGGCTCTTCACCGAAGTGCGGGCTGTAACTCGAGACCATTGGGAGGAGACCGGTCCGGCAGAACCCCAATTCGTCTTCAATACGGTTCACATGGCACTCCTGGGGGCAGACGACGCAGTCGCGGAGCATCTCATGCGCCCGCCGCGCCCGGTCCTCCAGTTCGCCGCTCCCGGACAAGCGTATGTATCCGGGCAGCTGGGTTTGTTCTGCTTCGACCATGATCCACCCTGGGCCTGAAGCAGAAGAAAGTTTACCCCCTCCCCCTGCAGGGCTCATCCCCCGGTGGAGGATACGACGGCGGGACACCTGTCCGGGGTGGCGGAAGGGTCGACGAAGAGTGCCGGGCGGACGCCTCGTGCTCACCCGGCGAGCCTCCTAGCAGGCTCCCGGCTACGGTGTCGAACATCGGCATCACGGTTCGCCTCGAATACTATTTCCCTTTACCCCCGCCCGGCAAAGAATGATTTTGACAACGTTTATATTCCGCGTGAATAATTCTTCATTATCGTATGCCCGGCGAACGTAACCGTGCGTGCAGTCGCACACCGCGCAGAACCCCTCCTGGCGGGGTGATCATCGTTCTCGTCATCATCGGCATAGCCGTCATATGGGGTGGAGACATCTATTCGTCGATCGGGGCGCTGGTCGCCGGGCCGTCGGGCACACCCGCCTCCCTTCAGGTCGCCCCAGAAGACCTGGAGACGGGAGAAAAAACCATCAATTACCCGTATGTTCTCCGCGGTAAGCCGGGCCTGATCCGGTTTGATGCCTACCGGGGCGTCAACGACTATCTCTCCACGAAGTACCCTGTCTCATACGATGATGAACGCGACTACTGGCTTCAGTTTGTCGACGAGAGCGTCCAGGACCGATACCTCAAGCAGCTGGCTGAGAACATCCGGGCGGCGGAGGAAAAGCCCGACGACCAGGTGCGGGCCGCGATCAGCATGGTGCAGAAGATCCCCTACATCGATTACTCGTTCGATACGCTCGCCAAGTACCCCTACCACGTGCTCTACCACCAGAACGGGGACTGTGACGAGAAGTCGCTCCTGCTTGCGCACCTCCTCCGGGAGCTGGGGTACGGCGTTGCGGTCTTGCACTTCGGGCAGGAGCAGCACATGGCCGTGGGCATCAAGGCTCCTGCCCGGTACTGTTACGGGAAGACGGGCTACGCGTTCATCGAGACCACCGTGCCGGCCATTCCGACCGATGCTGGAGGGGACTATGGCGGGGCCGGAAGGTTGAGGTCGGCCCCGGAGGTCTTCGTCGTGGCGGATGGGGACGCCTTTGAGGGGATCTGGCGGGAGCATACCGACGCTGCCGAGTGGAACAGGATCCGGGGCATGGGCAGAGAGTTAGACCAGTACACCTACGGGCGGTACCGGAACCTGGCCCAGTGGTACGGGATGCCGTATTAGGGGCCGGCCGCCGGGTGCCGTGAAGAGGGCACCGAAACTTCCTGCAGGGCGCTGGAACGTCTCTCCGGACGACCGCGGCCTCTCGCACACCCATGCCACGCTCCTGATGGTCGCCATCACGGTCATCCTCGCCATCCTCCTCCTCCTGATTCTGCTCGGGATGATCCCCTCCTGGTCGTGGGCGGAGCCTTCGCTGCCCCCGATCGTCATCACCGAGATCGTCCACACGAGCGGGGCTACCGGAGAACTGACCTATGCAAGCAGGGTCTACCTCCTCAACAACGGCAGCACAGTCTACGAGAACGATTGCCTGAGGGCGGTCTTCTACCGGGACGGCCAGAGGACCTGCACCGTCCATACCCTAAACGGCCACCTCCTCATACCGTCACACCATTACGGGGTGCGGTACCTCAAAGGCGCGGGTTGCCGCTCCCCTTACTGGAACCCGGGCGAGGAGATGGAGGTCGACCTTGCCGACGAGACGCTCGTTCCGGGTGTAGAGATCACCGTGGAGATCGTGGACAAACTGACGGGCAAGGTGGTATCGAAGCACACCGTCCGGGCATGACCGCAAAGACATGTATTTGTACCGGCACGCGTCTAAAGGAGAATTATGTTCAAGACGATACTTTCGGCGGTCGACGGGTCGGAGATCAGCCGCCGTGCGCTCGAAGAGGCACTGGACGTTGCCCGCGCGATGCAAGCCTCCGTACATGTCGTGCACGTCATTCAGGCCGGCACATATCCTGCACTGCCCCTCAACGAATTCGAACCTTCTGATATAGCAAGGCAGGCGCTCCTGGACTCGCTTGAGCGGGAGGCGGACGAGACCCTCGCTGACGCACAACAGCGTGCAGTCGTTGCCGGCCTCCAGATAATCGTCCACAAGTGCTGGGGCCACCCGGGAGCCGAGATCACCGCACTGGCCCGGGAACTCGGTGCCGACCTGACGGTGGTCGGGTCACACGGCAGGGGCCGGCTCGACCGCTTCTTCCTCGGGAGCGTCAGTTCCTACGTCGTCGATCACGCAACATCAACGGTCATGGTCGTCAGAGGCTGACGACCCCGCTACATTCGGACGACCGGACGATGCCCCGGGCGATGAGCCGCGCCACCCTGATGGGCTCGGGCACCCTCCCTTCATGCGTGAAGTCGTTGCAGAGCCTCGCAGCATCCTCAGGGGAGAGGCCGTAGGGGCGGATGAACAGATCATATCCGGTGTGCAGCCGAACAGGAATCCGGTCGCCGAGTCGCCGGTATGCTGCGAGCCTGCCGGCATCGTCCGGGAAATGACGACGGATATCCTCTGCGAGCCCCTCTGACTCCTCGTAGGTGGCAACGATGATGGGGAGATTGGTCGCCTCCTGCACCGCCGCCGGATCGATGATGTTGTACCAGGCGATGATGCTCCCGCCGACCATCAGGAGGTTGATGTCCCGGCGCCCGAGACTGCTGAAGAGCCGGATGACCGCATCGGTCGCATCCGACCCCCCGACGGTTACCCGGGCAAAGGCCACCCCATCAATCAGGAGGTCCTTTCGCATGACAGCGCCGGCAAGGGTGGATCGCTCCCGTCCGGAATAACTCTCGGCGATACCGAGAGCCCGGAGCCCCGATTTGGCTACGTGCATGCGAAGCCCTTATGATACTAAATTGGATATAGTACACCGATGAACATCGAGCGAGATGAGGTATGCATCTTCATCCCCACGTTAAACGAGGCCCCGACGATCGGCGAGTTGATTGAGGGGTTCCGGCAGCGCGGTTTTCAACATATCCTCGTCATGGACGGGAACAGCACCGATGGAACACCCGATATCGCACGATCTGCAGGAGCTGTTGTCCGGACACAGACGGGAAAGGGAAAAGGCAACGCCATCATCGAGGCCGTGGAGATCATCGATGAGCCCTACGTGCTTATGCTCGACGGTGACGGCACCTACTCACTGGACGACGCGGATAAGATGCTCAATCCCCTCAGCCTCGGGTTCGACCACGTCATCGGCGACCGCCTCGTCAACCCCGAGGGAGAGGCATTCACCCGGTTAAACCTCCTCGGCAACCAGCTCCTTAACCTCCTGTTCAAGATCGCGCACGGCCGGGATCTCTGTGATATCCTCTCCGGCTACCGCGCCTTTACCCTCCACTCGATCCGGCAGATGACCCTCAAAGAGTCGGGGTTCGAGATCGAGACGGAGATGGCGGTCGAGGCGGTGAGAAACGGGCAGCGAATCACGGTCGTCCCGGTCCGGTATATCGCGAGGCCCGGCACGGTCACCAAATTAAACCCCCTCCAGGACGGCGCGAGGATATTCTCGACCATATACCGGCTCGCAAAGATGAACAACCCTATCTTTTACTTCGGGATCATCGGTCTCTTCATATCGCTTGCAGGGGGCGTCACCGGCATCTACGTCATCCTCGAATGGTTCAGGAACGTCGAGCACCTGCCGCTCACCATCCTCACGGTCCTCCTGATCACCATAGGCTTTCAGATCTTCATGTTTGGGGTGATCAGCGACATGCTTCTTGGGTTCCATCGCGAGACCACCCGCCAGATCGAGCAGTTACAGAACCCTGCCGAGCCGCCCCGTTAAGAAGAGGATCCGGCAGGCGTACTCGGCGATCGAGGTGTAGATATACGCCTCGTCCAGCGTTTTTCCGGCGGCAAACGTCCCGTGACCGCGGACGATGACGATATGGCCGCCCCGGAGCGCCTCCGCAACGTTGTGCGCAATCTCGTCGGTCCCCGGATTCCCGGGAACAACCGGGATCTCCGGGCAGAGCATCCCGCCCTCGCTGTCGGCCGGCCGGACGATATCGGCGTCGAGCGATGCGGCGACGGCGTGGACCGGGTGGGCGTGGACGATGGTGCGGTGCGGCGTCTCCAGGTAGACCTCCCGGTGGACCCGGTACTCGCTTGATGCCTCACGCGGGACATCGCCTGCCTCAGGCACAAACGCCGGCATCTCCCGGGCGTCCAGGTAGGCGCCGGTCCGGGTGATGAAGAACCCGCCTTCAGTGCGCACACTCATGTTCCCAAAATTCGCTCCGACAAGGCCCTCGAGGAAGAGCCGCTTCCCTATCCGTTCAAATTCCTGGTCCAGCATCTTCTGCACCCAGACTTCCTTACAGAACACTTCGACATGCCCGGGGATATGTGCTGCCCCGGGGTTATGCCGGGGGCATGAGCGTCCGGATACATCGTGCCCTCCCGAAAAGAGCAACCTTGCCGGGCACCGGGGGAACCGGGCACGAGCCCCGGGAAGACGCAAACTGAAACCTGTGCGGAAGTGAACGCGCCGTCCCCCTACTCGCCTCCCGGAGGCGGTTTTCCGCCACCGGGCAAGCCCCCTCACTCCTCCACACGGATCCAGGAAAATAATGTGACCTTATACAAATTTGACGCCTACGTCCCTCATCCTGTTAAAGCGGGCGATGTTGAGGAGGAGGGGTGTGACGCTCTCGACGATGGATGCTGCCGCAAGCGGCCCCGCATCGTAGGCGCGGAGGCTTGATACGCTGTTGACGAGGTCCATGACCTTCTGTTTTGCACCGTCGTCATCACAGCAGACGGCGACGGAGTAGTCGAGTTCCTCATCGAGCATCTGCCACTTGTTTGCGGCGACGTTGTTGAACGCCGCACAGACGGTCGCGCTCGGAGGAAGCATCCCCTTGATCATCATCGCCGCGGAGCCCTCCGGCGGGGGGGCGTAGTAGAAGTAGGTCGTTCGTTCGATCGGGTTGACAGGGCTGACGACGATCTTATCCTCAAACCCGGTCAGGGCCTTCAGAGTCGGGGCCACATGCTTGAAGGGTATCGCAAGGACGACGATATCCGCCTCGTCGACCGCGTTCTGGTTGGTGACGCCGGCGAGGCTGCACTCCAGCCCCCGCACCTGCAAGGTCTCCCGGCAGGTATCACAGGTTGCGATCGCCTTTGTCTCCTCACGCGACCCCACAATCACGTCGTAGTTCGGAGAGAGCCGGAGCGCCATGCCCTCGCCGATATCGCCGGTTCCGCCAACGATGCCGATCTTCACTGCCCCACCAGCGGCTTTAAGATGCTCTCAAGGCTTTTGAGGTCCTGAACGCCCACCAGTTTCTGGACGAGCTTCCCGTCTTTCTCGATGATGAGCGTGGGTACGAACTGGATGTCGTATTTCGCGGCATACTGTCGTGTCTGTTCGGAGTCGACACCGACATCGATCTTTTTGATCTCGACCTGATCGCCCATTCTCATTTTGAGCTCATCGATGATCGGTGACTGCTGGTGGCACGGACCGCACCACTCGGCAAAGAAGTCCATTAAAATCGGTTTTCCCATAAGGCTGTACCCCATTCACACATTGTGTGTGAACGGGGCAATAAATGTTGTTGTAGGGTTGTTATTTTGAGAGGATCGCCATGATAACCTTCCCGTACGCGGGCCTTGTGACCAGGATACCGATCAGGACACCGAGCATGGTAATGATGGCAAAGCCTCTGAGGGTGGAGAGGTCCATCAGCGCCAGCGGGAGCATGGCAATGAAGACCGTCGCTGCAGACACGGCGATGATCCCGAGGGCTCGCCCATACCGCTTCATGTAGAGGTTCTGCGACGGGACACGCCCTTCGTGGAGAACCTCGTCCGTGATGATGACGAGCTGGTCGATGCCGGTGCCCACCACGGCTATCAGGCCGGCGATGGCGGCGAGATCAAGTTGCTGGATGAACCGGGCAATGCCGAGCAGGATGATGATCTCAGCGAGGTTGATGGCGAGCATCGGGAGTACGATCAACGGCTCGCGGTAGCGGTAGTAGACGACGACCCCGACGGTGAGCAGCGCGAGCAGCCCGGCAAGGACGACCGTTGTCTTGAAGTGCTCACCGAGCGCCGCCGGGACGGAACCGGACCCGACCACATCCACTTTCACCGGCAGAGCACCGGCCCGCAGGTGGATCTCGAGCGTCATTGCGTCATCAAGCCCGGCATCGCCGGTTCCGGTGGTGGCCGAGAGCGACCTGACCGGGCCCGACCGGAGCTGTGCTGCGAGGTCCCCGGCGAGGGGGGCGCTGTAGACGGTCTTGTTGTCGAGGAGCATCACGAGATGGTGGGCTCCCGGGTTATCGACTGCCCCCTGTTTGAGGGCAGCCTCACGGAACGCCTGGGCGCCCGCCTCAGTGAGCGCGAATCCGACGCCCCATGTCTGGTACTCGGGATCCCTCTGCGGCACGCCGACGCTGGTGATCTGGTCGCCGAAGAGGACATGCTCGGTCTCGTTTCCTGTTGTCTGGATCCGGATCTCGAACATACCCTGTTTGCCGACGATCTCCTGCGCTGTCTCCATATCCACGCCGGCAAGTTCTATCCGTACGTACTGCGGGTACTCGCTTCCCGTCGGGGTGAGCAGGTTGATCCTTGCATCCTGCATGCCGAGGGCGTTCACCTTATCGTTGAGGATCCGTTTCACCTCATCCGCGGTGAAGGAGGAAACGCCTTCCTGGTAGCCGACGATCTTCGCACCCGATGCCGCGAATAGCGGTTCGAGATCGGCACGCGAGACGCTCTTTCTGATCTCCAGATGGTTCTGGTCGATCTGGATGACATCTGCTTCCAGGCTCTTCTGCAGATTATCTACGAGGTCTCCGACCGGCTTATCGGTCGAATAGGCAACGATTACAGACTGGAACTCCATCTGCAGCCAGGAACCGCCCTGGAGGTCGAGGCCAAACTGGAGGTTCCCCTCAAGCCCCTTCTGCAGGTCCGGGGGGGTCAGGTAGATGCCTGCGAGGGAACCGATGACCAGCACGAGCAGCAGGGCAACCCGCCAGTCCTTGACGAGGTTTATGATGGCTTCTCTATTCATTTCTTACCGCCCCGGAGGATGTACTCCTTGAGAATCCCGGCGTTCAGCATCCAGGTGTTCATCATATCGACGAAGAGCCCGATGAGGAGGACGCTTGCGATCTCGCTGATGATCTGGACCTGCCCCGCCGTGGAGACGACCCACATGGCAGCGATAGCCGCAAGCGTCGTCGTTGTCATGATGATCCCGGTCCTGAAGGCCCCGGCGAGTTTCTCGTCAAGTTTCCCCTTGCGCTTCAGGAGGCGCGTGGTCAGCAGGATGTCGCTGTCCACGGAGTACCCTATCAGCATCAGCAGGGCTGCCGTTGTCCCGAGGGAGAGCGGAATGCCGATGACCTGCATGATCGCGGCGGTGACGGCAATGTCGGCGAAGGCCGCAAGGACGACCGCCCCCGCCGGCACCAGGTTCCTGAACGCTATGAGAACCACGATGGACATCCCGATGAACGAGAAGAGCAGGGCGAGGAAAGCCTGGCTCTGGAGCGTCTTTCCGAACGTCTCGCCGATCTGGTCCACCTTCGCATCAGGATACTTCTCGTTGATGAGCGCAACGAGGCTCTGGTACCGGGCGTCGTCCATGGGGCCGAACTGGATGTACTTCCCGCCGCCGATCCCCTCGCCCACCGATAAGAGTGGATACCCCGAGAAGGTCGCCTCTATTGTCTCTCTGCTGTCAGAGGTGAATGCGGTGACCGCCGTTCCTCCCACAAAGTCGATGCCCGGTTTTAAGGGCAGGCCGGTGGTGAGCGTGGTGTAGCCAAGCAGGATCCCGGCAAGGAGGAGAAGAACGAGGGGCAGCGCTACCATCTGCCGCGGAGAGTATTTGTTGATGTCATATCTGGCAAATTCCATGCTGTATCAGTGTACGATTGTGAAAGGTTAAAGGGTTACTCATGGATATTAAGCAGGAATTGGGTTTCTCCGGATAAAGTTGCAGCGTCCCGTGATCACCCCGCGGAGGAGCGAACTCGAAAGTCCCGGGTGCTCCAAAACTCCTGCCGTCAGTCCATCGCTCGTGGTAGGTGGGGGGGCAGCACTGCACGGGAAGTGTACCGGGGAGGGACCATAGAGGTGGGCATGTACTTCCTGTGCAGGAGATCACGCCCTGTAATAGTCCTTTCCAGGATAATGGAGTTTCAACGTCTGCCGATATCCCATTTCGTCAGACAATTGTCGTCCTCCTGGCATAATCTCCGATTAAATGACTGAAAAGAAAAGATATATATAAAATACCGAATCACAAGCACATATGAGATCACCCTATGAGCTCAAAAAAGAGATAGAAACTCGACTCAAAGGTTATCTCTCACGGGACCGGGACGGAATCCGGCATGAACTGCTCAACCTCTTCGTAAAAGTGAAATCTCTGACCATACCCCAGATCTACGAGAAGTTGCAGGAGCAGTTCTCCACCAGTTACCACTCCGTCGCATCCATGGTAGGCATCATCGCGTCCCGGATAGGCATCCTGCATGTGAGGCGAAACGCAGAGGGAACAAACACCATCTACGAGTTGAAAGACCAGTACGTGGACGTGGTGGCAAATATCCTGGGAACGACGTAAACTCAAAAACCATACCTCTTTTTTTACACCCAGAACCAATATGAAGGACTACCATGCAGAGCGATACAAGGGAGCCAGAACCATCACGGAGCATATATGTCACGGATGACGTCCGATCGTATGTTCTCCAGAGAAAACGCGACTTCAGGGTGAGCACAGCCTGCAGCGGCCCAATCCTCCTTCCGACATCAGTAAAACCGCCGAAGGCGACCGACCTGCAGGTTCCTGTCGGCGATTATACCGTCTATATATCGAAGTACCAGGCCCGCTACATCGACTCCATCCACAGGGGAATGATTCCCATATTCTATGAAGATTTCTAAACCATGAGTTTCGAAGAACTGGACCATACCGCCGACGTCCTCATGCGGGTGCGGGGCACAACCATAACCGAGGTCTTCTCCGATGCAGGCCGGGCCCTGTTCCATGTTATGTACGGCCCCTGCGAGGACCGGGGCATCGAGAGGCAGATCTCCCTCGCAGCGGAGGACCTGGAGTCCCTCCTCATCGACTACCTCTCGGAGCTGCTCTTCATCACCGACGTCGAGAACATCGTTTTCTGCACCTTTGACGTCGATATCCAGGGCACCCGGCTCTCCGCTGCCATCAGGGGCGAGCCCTTCGACCCCGCGCGGCACTCCGCGGGGGCGCTCATCAAGGGTGTATCCTACTTCGGGCTCGAAATCGTTAAAGAAGAAGAGGCCTATGTCGTGGACATTATCTTCGATATCTGAGGGATCGATATGCTTGAAGGAATCAACCAGATTGGAGATCTCGAATGGGAGGTCCCCGTTGGATATGTCCCCAATATGCGGGTACCGGGGCGTTTCTTCCTCTCCCGGGCCCTCGCGGAGACACTCGAAGAGGGGGCCGTCCGCCAGCTCGCTAACGTCGCAACCTTGCCCGGGATTGTGAAGCATTCACTTGCCATGCCCGATATCCACTGGGGATACGGGTTTCCCATCGGCGGTGTCGCCGCGTTTGACATGACCGAGGGGGTCATATCTCCCGGGGGGGTCGGGTTCGACATCAACTGCGGCGTCCGGTTGATCACGACACCCCTGACCGAGACCGATCTCGCCGGCAGGAAACGGGATCTGATCGAGAGGCTCTTTGCTGCCGTGCCGACGGGTGTGGGTGCAAAGAGCACCCTGCGGGTCTCGAATAAGGAGCTGGCTGATATCATGGTGAGCGGCGCGCGGTGGGCGGTTGAGCGCGGGCTCGGTACCGGGGCGGACCTCATCCGGTGTGAGGAAGAGGGCGCGATGCCGGGCGCAGACCCAGGAGCCGTCAGTGCCAAAGCGCGCCAGCGTGGCCTGCCGCAGCTCGGGACGCTCGGCGCGGGAAACCACTTCCTGGAGGTCCAGGTGGTGAGGGAGATCATCGATCCGGAAGCGGCAAAGGTCTATGGGATCACTGAGGGGCAGGTCTGTTTCATGGTCCATTGCGGCTCGCGGGGCCTCGGCCACCAGGTCGCCACCGACCATTTACGGCTACTCGAGCGCGCGCTCGGGAAGTACGGGATACTGCTCCCCGACCGGCAGCTTGCCTGCGCTCCGATCGACTCCCCGGAAGGCCGCGCCTACTACGGCGGCATGGTCTGCGCTGCAAATTATGCCTGGACAAACCGGCAGGTCATCATGCACGAGGCCCGGAAAGTGTTCGCGCAGATGTACGGGATCGACTACGACGAGATGCGGCTCATCTACGATGTCGCGCACAACGTCGCCAAGTTCGAGCGTCACGACGTCGACGGCGCGTCGATGGAGGTCTGCGTCCACCGCAAAGGCGCGACGCGGGCGTTCGGCCCGAATGCCCCGGGTATCCCCCACGAGTATGCCGCGGTCGGGCAGCCGGTGATCATCCCCGGGAGCATGGGGACGTCCTCCTACCTCCTCCACGGCACGACGATCGCAATGCAGAAAACCTGGGGGAGCACCTGCCATGGCGCCGGCAGGGTGCTCAGCCGGTCGCAGGCGAAGAAAGAGGTCAGGGGAAAAGAACTCCGGGAGCAACTCGCAAAAGAAGGTATCCTGGTACGCGCTTCCCACGACTCCGTCCTCGCGGAAGAGGCGCCCGAAGTCTATAAGCCGAGCCATGAAGTGGTGCGCGTCGTGCACGAAGCGGGCCTCTCGGGTATTGTCGCCCGGCTGGACCCGCTTGGGGTGATCAAGGGGTGACCTGCAGAATCGGGCTGCTCTGGGACAGCCCCCTCATGTTCTCGCGCCTCATCGAGGACTGCGGCGCCTGCTGCGAGACGGTCAACCCCTACATGCTCGCCTCCCCCTTCTGGCGCGGGAGGTTTGTTGCGCTCATCGTGCCGACGGGGTTTGCAAATCCGGCCTACTCGAACCTCCTCCCGGCGCTCCGGGCTGCAGAGAGGCGCATCCGCCGTTTCGTCGAGAACGGCGGGCGACTGCTGGTCTTCGGCGCGGGGTGCCCGCGAGAGGACGCCTACGACTGGCTCCCGTTCCCGGTAACCTACACGTTCGCGTATGGGCCGCGTGCCGTCCGGTTCACCAGAGAGAGTAACTATTCATCCCTCTTCGCCGGGTATGACCATACCGCTGTCGAGTGCGACGGCTCTTTCCCGGCCCACGGCGGGGAGACGCTTGCCGTCTCGGCTACCGGCGAGGCGCTCCTGATTGGAAAGGCGATCGGTGACGGCATGATTCTGGTCTCCAGCATCCATGAATACCCGTCACGCGAATTCCTCAAGGAGTTCTCCTGCGGCGAGAGGGAAACCTTATTCTAGCTATAACATGATGAAAAATATAGATATGACCATGGAGCAATACGTCATCTCTGCCTCCTCGACAGCGCGCGATCTCGCTCCCGTCATGATGTGCATCCATGATCTGCTCGGCCATCTGCCTGTCACGGCACGGTCCCGTGACCATCCGGGGATCAGGATCGAGGACGGAAAGGTTATCGACGAGGCCTACACGGGCCCCATTCTCGAAGAAGTCCTGGTTGAGAACGCCACATTGAGGGTCAGGCCTCCAGCGGGCCCTTACCAGGGTATCCCGGTGGTGGTAGCGCCGGTGAGAGACGGCAAAGGCGGGGCTATCGGTGCGATCGGCATCGTCGATGTGACCGGCATCTTTGATCTGGCGGGTTTCATGGAGCAGAGCGCGGAGATCCGAAGACAGGTATGCGGCAGGGATCCCTGCCCGCTCCCGACTGAGTCGCCTGCAGCGAAAAGGTAATGTACGTCAACTACCCCGCCCTGAAGTGCGGGGCTTCGCGAACGGCTCAGCGAGACCAAACAGTAGACTAGGAGGCAAGCAATTGCAGCAGCGTTACGGGCTACAAGAACGGCAGAGTGTCTCCCTAGCTCTGCCCTCTTCCGGGCACGCCGAACCCGACGTACCTCTCGGGGTACTAAGCCCGTCTCGCCCCTCCGAAGGGAAATGCAACCCCGGTTTGACCGGGAGGAGATAATCTCATGCGAGTACCAGTTATGGACACGCACAGGACGCCGTTGATGCCGACCACTCCCACACGAGCTCGCCTGCTCCTCAAGCAGGGGAAGGCGAAACCGTACTGGAACAAGCTCGGCATCTTCTGCATCATCCTGACTTACACGGTTGAGCCTGACAACCGGTCGCTGGTTGTCGGGATCGACCCCGGCAGTTCCTTCGAGGGCTGGTCGGTGGTCGGGACCAAAGAAACCGTCTTGAACGGGATGTCGGAGGCCCCCAAGCATGTCAAGAAAGCAGTTGAAGTACGGAGAACCATGCGTCGAGCCCGGCGGCACCGGAAGTGCTGGCGGCGCCCCGCCCGGTTCAACAACCGGTCGAGAAACAAGGAGGCTCTCCCCCCAAGTACATTCGCCCGGTGGAACGCCAAGATCCGGATCCTTGAGCAACTGCGCAAGGTCCTCCCGATCACCGATGTGGTCGTAGAGGATGTCGCTGCTGGAACAAAGAAGAACTGCACCTGGTGGAACACAAACTTCTCCCCGCTGGAGGTCGGGAAACAATGGTTCTATCGGACGATCCGAGATCGCGGACTCGATCTACACCTGCATGCAGGGTATGAGACAAAAGAACTCCGTGAACGGTTTGGCCTGAAGAAGACCCGGCAGAAGAGCAAGCAGGTTTTTGCCGCCCACGCGGTCGATGCGTGGGTGATGGCAGCCGACGTCTCGGGTGCGGAGCACCCAACTGAACGGGGATTGTACTACTGGGCACCGATCCGGTTCTTCCGCCGGCAGTTGCACCGGTTGCAGCCGGAGAAAGGAGGAAATCGTAAACCCTACGGGGGAACCAGATCTCTGGGGTTTTCCCGGGGAACGCTGGTCCGGCACATCAAACATGGGTTGACGTACCTTGGAGGAACCCTGAAAGGAAGGGTATCGTTGCATAGCGCGGTCACCGGGAAGCGGGTGACCCAGAACGCAAAGGTAGAGGATTGTACGATCCTGACTCGTATCGCCTGGAGAACACAACTGTATGCCGGGACAGGCAGACGGCATTCCTCCCCGGCCTGAAGACCGGGATCTCCTGCCTGAAAGAAGATGAAGGACACGGCAATCAACGTACTGAAGATTCTCGAAGAATCCCCCGGCCCGATCTCGGGCGAGCGGATTGCAGAGCAGCTGGGTGTCACCCGTTCGGCCGTCTGGAAACAGATACGCGAGCTCCGGAGATTAGGATACGGCATATCGTCGTCCCGGGCAGAAGGCTACCGCCTCGAGGTGACGACCAACAAACTCCTCCCATACGAAATCAATAAGCGGCTCCGCACCCGGTCCATCGGTAAGCAGATCCGCCACTTTGATCGCACTGCTTCCACGAGCTGGATCGCAAAGCAGCTCGCGAACGAGACCGATCCTGAGAAACTGCACGGCATGGTGATCGTCGCCGAAGAGCAGACCGGCGGGGTCGGAAGGCTCGGGCGCGCCTGGGTCTCACCTGCCGGCGGCATCTGGGTTACCATCATCTTAAAGCCGAAGATCCCGATGGATCACCTCTTCATGCTCACCATGGCCGGGTCGATCGCGATCGCCCGCGCCATCAGAAAGGAGTACAACATCAGTGCGCTCATCAAGTGGCCCAACGACATCTTCGCCGGGGATAAGAAGGTCGGCGGGCTACTCCTGGAACTCGCCGCGGAGGCGGATACCGTCCATTACGGCCTTCTTGGGATAGGGATCGACGCAAACATATCGCTTGTCGACCTCCCGCCGAATCTGAGAGGGACGGTGACCTCACTCCAGGCGGAGGTCGGTCACGAAGTCGACCGCGTGGCGCTTCTCGTCCGGATCCTGCGGGAGTTCGAACTGCGCTACCAGCAGCTCGAGGATGGAGAGTATGATTCCATCATCCGCGAGTGGAAGAGCCTCTCCCTGACGCTTGACCAGCGGGTGGCCATCAGGACAATCAACAAGACCTTTGAGGGGGAGGCTATCGATATCGATAGTCACGGCGCCCTGATCATCCGCAAGGACGACGGAAGAATAGAGCGGGTTATCGCCGGCGACTGCTTCCAGCTCTAGAGCGCCGGGAGTATGTACACCACCCCATAATTTTTGGTTGACAGGGTTTTTATCGTCAACCCGCCAATTTAAAAGGGTTGACATGAAACACCGCGCTCAGATTCTTGCCTACAGCGGCACATTCATCGCGCTGATCGCTGCCGGAAGCTGGATATCCATACCGCTACCTCCGGTCCCGCTCACGCTCCAGACCCTCTTTGTGCTTCTTGCCGGGATCGTCATGCATCGGTACGCCGTGATCCCTGTTGGCCTCTACGTGCTCCTTGGGGCGGCAAACCTCCCGATCTTCCATAACGGGACGGCGGGCCTCGGGGTGCTCCTCGGTCCCACGGGAGGGTTCCTGCTCGGCTTTGTCCCGGCCGCCCTCATCGCCGGGCTCGCCTACGAACAGCAATCGGCGAAGTGCCGGGCCGCAGGGCTGATCGCGGCGACCGGTGCGATCTACCTCTTCGGTGTCGTATGGCTTTCATACTCGGCGTCGCTTTCGCTCCTTCAGGCGGCCCTTCTCGGTGTCGCCCCGTTCATCATCGGTGATGCAGTGAAGGTCCTGGCGGCATACACCATAGGAAAACGGGTGGCATGATCCGTATCGTCAATCTCCGGCACCGTCTCATCGACATCCCCGACCTCACGGTAGATGCGCGTCATATCGCCGTGATCGGGCCGAACGGGAGTGGCAAGACGACGCTTCTTGCGGTCTGCTCCGGTATCGAGGAACCGCGGAGAGGAACGGTCCAGCTCCTCGGGAGGCCACCGTCCGCCGTGAGGATCGGGTGGGTGGGGGAGTTCCCCGACCGGACGCTCCTCTTCTCCCGGGTATACGACGAGATCGCGTCATCTCCCCGGTTCCATCATCGCTCCTGCCGGGAGACCGACGAGCGGGTCAGGGCGGCCGCCACACAGGTTGGAATATCGCACCTCCTCGAAAAGAAAGTCTCGGCCCTCTCGGGGGGCGAGAAGGCCCTCGTTGCGCTGGCTGCCGCCGGCGTCGATGACCCCGAGGTGCTCATCCTGGACGAGGCCGACTCGCACCTGGACGCCGGGACGGCAGCGTGCGTCCAGAGTGCCGTGCAGAAGAGCACGGCGGCCCACACACTCTGGTGCACACAGTCGATGGATACTGCGGCTCTCGCGGACTACGTCCTCTTTATGGCGGGAGGTGTGGTCCGGCACCACGGCACGCCCGAAGAGGTCTTCACGAGGCTCGAGGAGACGTGCTTCTACCCCACGATGTGGAGGATCCGCCGGTGAGGGTAGACCTCGAGGATCTTCTCTTCTCCCGGGGCCCGTTCACCCTCCGGGGCAGTGGAACCTTCGGTGAGGGCGTTCACCTGGTCAGCGGGCCGGTGGGGAGCGGGAAATCGACGCTGGCCCTTCTGCTCGCTGAACTGAGCCGTCCTGATAGCGGGGCGATCCGGCGGCAGGGGATAACGTCAGCCCTGCTCCTGCTGCAGTTCCCCGAATACCACATCACCTGCCCGACCGTTGCCGAAGAGGCCGGGTCCTGGGGATTCGCGCCGGACGACGTGCTCGCGCGGGCGGACCTTGCCGGGCGCGGGGACACCGATCCGTTCCACCTCTCCCGCGGCGAACTCAAAAGGCTGACCCTGGCCTGCACGGTCATGCGGAACCCGGACCTGCTGATGCTGGATGAGCCATTCAGTTCGCTCGACTGTGCCGCCAAACGGAAAGCCTGCAGGATGATCGATGAGAGAGATGAGGGTATCACCATCATCTTCTCGCACGAGCGCGCGGTCCTCCCCCGGGTGGACACCATCTGGGAGATGGAGGGCGGGACTCTGACCGCCCTCGGCAGCGTGCCCGGGGCGATTTCCCGGTGGCGGCACGCTCCGCCGTATCTTGCGTATGCTCTGGAGCAGGGCGCCCGCCCGGAGAACATCAGGCTTTCCGATGCACAGGAGGCGTTATGCAGGACCCAAGGCTGAGACTTCTATCCACGGCGGTCCTCTCGCTCGCTGCGTTTGCGAGCACGACGGGCGCCGTCGCCGCTCTGATCTGGTGGCTCGTCTTCACGCCGCGCACAAAGGCTCTCCCGCGGCCCGGCGTGCTTCTTTCCCTCATTGCGATGATCGCCGTCACAGCGCTCGTCTCCTGGTGGGGAGGCGGCCCGGGTGTCTCCTACCTGGTCAGGATGGTCGCGGTCCTGTTCCTTGCCGCGTGGGCGTATGCCGAGACTGAGGAAGGAGAGATGCTTGCCGTGGCTGTCTGGGCCCTCGGTGACCGGATCGGGTTCGAGATCGGGCTCATCGCAGAGATGGGGCTTACGGGGCTGGCGGTGATCCGGCAGGACATCGACCAGATACAAGTCGCACTTGCGCTGAAGGGGATCCGAATCGGCGCTCGCTCGATCGTGCCGATCGCTGCTCTGCTCATCGTCGCCCAGATCCGGAGGGCCGATGAAATGGCCAGACTGCTGGTGGTACGGGGATACACGCTCGGAGGGCGGATATGTCCCCTGTTCAGAACAGACTCGCGAGACATTCTGGCATCCCTATCGGCGGTGATACTCGGGCTTTTATCCTGCCTGCCAGTTCGAGACGTTTTTATATTATTACAGTGAATTTTTTAGAGGCTTTATTGCAATCTCCTCAGCCCTTCGAGGTGCAAAATTCGATGTGTGCTGCCAAATCTGATACACTCTATATCACCGATACCACGCTTAGGGACGCGCATCAGTCGCTCATCGCCACCAGGCTCCGGACTGAAGACATGCTCCCTCTTGCCCGCGCCATTGATAACGTGGGTTTTTTCTCCGTCGAAGCCTGGGGCGGGGCGACCTTTGACAGCTGCATCAGGTTCCTCAACGATGATCCCTGGGATCGCCTCCGGATGCTGAAGACCGAGCTTCGGCGAACTCCCATCCAGATGCTCCTGCGGGGCCAGAACCTCGTGGGCTACCGGCATTACCCCGACGACGTGGTGGAGAGGTTCGTAGATGCATCTGCGCGGAACGGGGTTGATATCTTCCGGGTCTTTGATGCGCTCAACGATATCCGGAACATGACCAAAGCGATGGAGGAGGTCAGGAACGTCGGGGCGCACCTGCAGGGTGCGATCTCCTATACGACAAGCCCGGTCCACTCCGTCGCGACGTTCATCGATATGGCGGAGGACCTCTACTCGCTCGGGTGCGACTCGATCTGCATCAAGGACATGGCGGGGCTGATCATGCCCCACGATGCCCGCGATCTGATTTCGGGGATCAAGAAGGCGGTAGACATCAAGGTCTGCCTCCACTCCCACTGCACGAGCGGCGTCGCGCCCCTGAGTTATCAGGCGGCGATCGATGCGGGTGTGGATATCCTCGATACGGCGATGTCGCCGTTCGCGCTCGGGACCTCCCAGCCCCCGACGGAGAGCGTTGTCGCAAGTGTCTCCCGAACGTCGCGCGATACCGGCATCGACCTGATAGCGCTCCGGGAGGTGCGCAACGTCTGCCGGGAGGTGCGGGAGAAGTACGAACCGCTCTTTTCCGCCATCGCAGACAGGGTCGACTCCGACGTGCTGATCTACCAGCTCCCGGGCGGCATGATATCCAACCTCATCTCCCAGTTAAAGGAGCAGGATGCGCTCGACCGCCTGGAAGAGGTGTTCCTGGAGATCCCCCGGGTGAGGAAGGACCTCGGTTACCCGCCGCTTGTGACACCGACGAGCCAGATCGTGGGCACCCAGGCGGTCTTTAACGTCCTCATGGGTGGGGAACGCTACCGGAACGTGACGACGGAGGTGAAGGACTACGTCCTCGGCCTCTACGGGCGCCCTCCCGCCCCGATCAGCCCCGAGGTGCGGAAGTTGATCATAGGCGACGAGGAGCCGGTCACGGTCCGCCCGGCGGACCTTCTCATGCCTATATACGAGCAGATGCGGGGGGAGGCTGTGGAGCAGGGCCTGGTCACCAGGGAGGAGGACGTCCTCACCTACATCCTCTACCCGAGCATCGCTCCGTCGTTCCTGAAGGGCGAGCGCCAGGCTGAAGTGATCTCGAAACCGTCAGCCGAATCGGCGAGGACTGCGGAGATTCCGAGTTCCATGGAGGTGGAGGTGGACGGCGAGATCTTCTCGGTCCGGATCGTCACCGTGGAGGGGAGTTCGGTCACGGTCCCGATGGCCGCCCCGGCCGCCAGGGAGAGGATCCCTCGAGGGGATGTCGCCGGCGGCGTTAAGAGCAACATGCAGGGCATGGTCCTGCAGGTGCTGACCCAGAAGGGGAACGCCGTCAGGAAGGGGGATACACTCATTGTCCTTGAGGCGATGAAGATGGAGAACCCCATCCGCAGTCCGCGTGACGGCACAGTCGAGGAGATCTTTGTGAATGCCGGGGACGTCGTGCAGAATGGCGACGTGCTGATGATTATTGAATGAGGCCCGCCCCGGGTTACCAGAAAGAGAACTTGCGTGATGAAGTATTTTGACAAGATCCTGATCGCCAACCGCGGCGAGGTCGCCATCCGGGTTATGCGCGCCTGCCGGGAGCTGGATATCGATACGGTTGCGATCTACTCCGAGCCTGATAAGAATGCGCTCCACGTCAAGTACGCCGATGAAGCCTTCTGCGTCGGTGAGGCACACCCGTCCAAAAGTTACCTCAACAAGGAGCGGATCTGCGATATCGCCCGGAAGTCCGGGGCTGAGGCGATCCACCCGGGATACGGGTTCCTCGCTGAGAACTATCGGTTTGCAAAACTTGTCGAGGATGAAGGGCTGACGTTCATCGGGCCTTCGTGGAAGACGATCGAGGCGCTGGGCTCGAAGATTGGGTCGAAGCGGATGATGCACGAGGCCGGTGTTCCGGTCCTTCCCGGCACGCCGGACGGTGTCACCTGTCTCGATGAGGCGAAGAAGGTCGCCGCCGAGATCGGCTACCCGGTGGTCGTGAAGGCGAGCGCGGGCGGCGGCGGTATCGGTATGCACATCGTCGAGTGCGAGGAGGAACTCGAGGAGGCGATCGACATGGGGATGCGGATCGCGGAGTCCGCCTTCGGGGACCCGACGGTCTTCGTGGAGAAGTACCTCGCGAAACCACGCCATATCGAGATCCAGGTCCTTGCCGACGCGAAGGGACACACCCTCCACCTCTACGACCGGGAGTGTTCCATCCAGCGCCGGCACCAGAAACTGCTCGAGGAGGCGCCCTGCCCCATCATGACGCCCGATCTCCGGGAGCGGATGACGGCGTCAGCCATCACTGCCGCAAAGGCGGCGAACTACAAGAACGCCGGCACGGTGGAGTTCCTCTACGCGAACGGCAACTACTACTTCATGGAGGTGAACACCCGGCTGCAGGTGGAGCACACCATCACGGAGTTCATCACGGGGATCGATATCGTGAAGCAGCAGATCGCTGTCGCCGCCGGTGAGGAACTCTCGATGGACCAGGAGGATGTCAGCATCCGGGGGCATGCGATCGAGTGCCGGATCAACGCGGAGGACCCGTTGAACAACTTCACCGCCGATCCGGGCAAGATTGTCCGCTACCGGTCTCCGGGAGGTCCGGGGATACGGGTCGACTCCGGCATCCACATGGGCTACACCATCCCTCCGCATTACGACTCGATGATATCCAAACTCTGCGCCTGGGGGTCCAACCGTGAGGAGACCATCCAGCGGATGCGCCGGGCCATCTACGAGTATGTCATCCTCGGCGTGAAGACGACGCTTCCGCTCCAGTACGCAATCATGCACAACGCCCACTTCATCGCCGGCGATACGCACACGCACTTCCTGCAGGAGGAGCACATCGGAGCGAGCCTGCGCCGCTACCTCCGCGAGGAGGAGACGCGCATGCAGACGCTGGCGGCATCGCTCCGGCAGGGGAAGGAAGTGGCGGCGATCGCCGCGGTGGTCGATGTGTATCTGCGGAAAAACATGAAGTGACCCCTCACTTCATGTTTCCGGGATGCATAAGGTTTATTTGCCAATACACCATTGTTATAATGCACTTTGTGTGCTGCGGTGGCCTAGTCGGTTAGGGCGCCAGACTCATAGGGTTTTCGAGAGAAACGGTGCGTCCAAGCCTGGGACATCTGGAAATCGTGGGTTCGGATCCCACCCGCAGCATCTTAACGGTTGATTTAAAATCCAATTCTGAAAGAACGTTTTTCTTTTGAGGTTGCTCTCTCACGGTCCTGCCCTGCTCCCGGGATAAAGAGTTTTTCAAGAGCGCGATACCGCGCTGATCGGGGCACCGTGTGTGGAGCATGATGGGATCTTTCTCCATCACGTGCCCACAAACAGATCAAAAAGATAGAACCTGAACTCCCGGCAACCTTAGGCACATCATTACACAAATTTCGTAGCAAATCCTCAATTTTTCGAAAACGCTCCCATAACCTTGTTAGAATCGAAAGGCCAAATGTGTTAATGTGCCTAAAATAATATAGGCGCATTATGCCTCGCTTACTGAGGCATAAAAAGAGGAAACAAGCCGAGTAATGGTGAAAGGAACCACTACTGTGCGAATATGGAGTCTCATGCGCCTAATTTCCGCGGGAGTTCAGGATAGAAACTTCTCGTTTTCCCGATCCAGGAGAGATCCGGTACGATCGCGGTTCTGCACATGAGCGGGGAGTGAAATCACCATCAAGTACACCAGGATTAACAATTTTGATAAGGTTGGTGTATTAAATGAGGAATGCAGGGGAAAGCAGGTGACAATTGATATCCTGAAGGCCATCGTCCGCGAAGGGCAGGTATACTGACCCTCATGGCGCTGTGCTCGTATCCTGCCGAACATCACGCCCACTCCTCTTCGAGGCCCCCTGACTGCACATAGTGGTTGAGATACAACTCGATGCAATGGTGACTCTTCTCGCGGACACCGTCGCGGAAGAGCACTGCACGGGCAGCGTGGGATCATGCCATATACACCCCGATCAGGCTTATTCTTCTTGCACCGAGCCCGGCTACCTGCCGCGCCTCGTCAAGATAAGATTGGGCGAGGCTCAACGATTCTCTGGCTTTCTCCGCAGAAGACGTGACCCTGCGAAGCATCTTCTCTCTAAAGCAATTCTCAAGCGTTGTCAATGGGTGCACCCCCAAGAGTTAGACTCGACCGGACGAGGCTGATGTAAAACGGCTGATCGGTCTCTTTCAGGTCAGACAGTCTCTCCGGGGTGAGAATGAGCAGGTTTGCCTCAGTCCCGACCACCGCACCTGCCCTTCTCCCGACCCTTGCCGCATGGACCTCAAGATCGGGCGTATACTCATCAACGAGCACCCGGAGGTCGAGGTCACTGCCGGCCGTGTTCGCCCCCTCCGCATAGCTCCCGTAGATACCTATCCCCCGGGCCCATTCCGGGAGCGGAACCCCGGCCGCAAGGAGGTCGATGTAGCAGGCGTTTCACTGCCAGACTTCGGGCGTTCTCGCTCCAGGTGTATGCCCGGTCATGTTGCGTACAGAAACCGCCTTTGACAAGCAGGCGCAGGTAGCGTGAGACAAGAGGTTTTGAGGTCCCGGTTGCCCCGGCAACATACCGGAGGATGCATATCCTTTCCTCGGTCCTGAAGAGTTCGGTTAACACCGGTTTTCCCATGTTGTTTCTGCCTCTGAAGAGAATGTTTCCGGATCGGAAACACAAGGGCGCTGGGACAGAGCCACCCGCTCCCATGATTGTGATGCCGTCTCCGGCGGTTCTTGAGCCTTGCCCATCCAACGTCCCCGATCCTGCGCAGAAGGGGCCCACCCCTTCCATGCAACCGCCGGACCATACCTCTTGCCTGGCAACCGTTCAGCGTATTGAACGGCAATTCATTGTATTATATGCTCCGGAGGTTTTTGAGTGGTTCGTAGGGCACCAGATCCTTGCCCGGGAGATTGCAGTCGCTCGCTCCTGCTGATTGCCCGACACCGCTTTCAGTCCAGGATACTCCCCCTCGACGGAGGGCCTTCCGGCCTGTCTTATTTGCCACCGGCACCAGCCGGGCACCCCTCTCACAACGGGCTTTCTCTCCCAGAAAAGCCTTTTTATAGGGAGGCCGTGCTATCCGCCACAATCAGCACCGGGAGAGATCCAATGCTCCGTAGCCCCTCAACGAAGAGCCCTGCCACCCGGGGTGACGAGCCGTGACGCACCCCGATCCCCTCATGGATGCCGCAGCCGCCGCCCTCTTTCTCCTCCTCGTCACCGGGGCGGCGCTCCTCCTCAGCAGTTACATCCACCGGGTCTTCTCCGGGGGTGTATCCGCGGGCCTTCCCGGCGCGATCGAGCGGACTGTCTACCGGTTCATCGGGACCACCCCCGAAGAGGAGGAGGGATGGCGGGGCTACACCCGGGACCTGCTCATCTTCAACGGCATCGGATTTGTCGTCCTCTTTGCTCTCCTCCTCCTGCAGGGCGCCCTCCCGCTCAACCCTGGGGGTGTTGGCGCATTCGATCCCCTGACTGCGGTGAACGCCGCCGTCAGTTTCGTCACCAACACGAACTGGCAGGTCTACAGCGGAGAGGTCTCGGCGAGTTACCTCTCCCAGATGGCGGGGTTCACCGTCCAGAACTTCCTCTCGGCCGCCACCGGGATCTGCATTGCGATCGCGGTGATGCGGGGGCTCACCAGCCAGTCGACCGACCGGATAGGGAACTTCTGGGTGGATATGACCCGCTCTGTCCTCTACATACTGCTCCCGCTCGCCCTCACCGCCGCCCTCCTGCTCGCCTCCCAGGGGGTCATCCAGAATCTGGACGCGTCCGTCACAGCCGGGCCGCAGACGATCGCCATGGGGCCGGTCGCCTCTCAGGAGGCGATAAAACTCCTCGGCACAAACGGCGGCGGGTTCTTCGCCGCCAACTCCGCGCACCCCTACGAGAACCCAACCGCCATCAGCAACCTCATCGAGGCCTTCCTGATCCTGCTCGTTCCCGCCGCCCTCCCCTTCGTCTTCGGCCGGATGACCGGGGCCATGCGGCAGGGATGGGCCATCTATGCCGTTATGCTCACGATCTACGTCGCAGCCTTCGGCGGCCTTTACGCTGCGGAACTCGCCGGAAACCCGCTGATGGGCGAACTCGGTGTTTCGGGGATCTCCATGGAGGGCAAAGAGGTCCGGTTTGGCCTTCTGGGCACGGCGCTCTTTGCCACATCGACGACCGCGACGTCCTGCGGCGCAGTCGATGCCATGCACGACTCGCTCACCCCGCTTGGAGGTATGGTCCCTATGCTCCTGATCCTCCTCGGCGAGGTCGTCTTCGGCGGGGTAGGTTCGGGGTTCTACACCGTCACCGGTTTCGTGGTGGTCGCCGTCTTCATCGCCGGGCTGATGATCGGGCGGACCCCTGAGTTCCTCGGCAAGAAGATCGAGGCTGCGGAGATGCAGATGGCGGTTGTCACCGTCCTCGTCCCGGGTGTGCTCGTGCTCCTCCTCTCCGGCATCACGCTCGCCCTGCCCTGGGCGATGGGAAACCCGGGCCCGCACGGGCTCTCGGAGGTGGTCTACGCCTTCGCATCCATGTCCAACAACAACGGGAGCGCTTTTGCCGGGCTTGACGCCACCGGTCCCTTCTACGTGATCGCCGGCGCGCTCGCGATGGCCGTCGGGAGGTTCGCCCCGGCCATCGCCATGCTGGTCCTCGCGGGATCGATGGCAGAGAAGAAGGCCATTCCTCCCGGGCCGGGGACGCTCTCCACCGCCTCCCCGGCGTTTGTGGCCTGGACGACCCTTATCATCCTGCTCGTCGGCGGGCTCACGTTCTTTCCGCTCCTGGCGATGGGACCCGTTGCAGAATACCTGCTGATGGTGGGCGGGGTGTGAGCCGATGGCCCGGAAACGGTATCCCCGCATCGCTGCCTTCGAGCCGGACCTGATCCGTGGGGCCCTCATCGGTGCCATGCTGAGACTGGACCCCCGGAAACTGGTCGGAAATCCGGTGATGCTCCTCGTCGAGATCGGCGGCATTATAACAACCCTGATCGCCCTCGCCGGGCTCGCCGCCCCGACCGCCGGAGGAGTCTTCTTCCCCGGCATGGTCTCGCTCTGGCTCTGGCTGACTGTGCTCTTCGCGAACTTCGCCGAGTCGCTCTCAGAAGGCCGGGGGAAGGCGCGGGCTGCGTCGCTCCGGGAGTCGAGGGGCGGTGTGCCCGCCCACAAACTCCGGGAAGAGGCGTTCGGCGCCCCGACTGTCGAGGTGCCGTCCTCTGACCTCAGGCCCGGCGACCTCGTCCTGGTGCGGACAGGCGAGGTCGTCCCGGGCGACGGCGAGGTGGTGAAGGGCGCCGCCCTGGTCAACGAAGCGGCCATAACCGGGGAGTCCGCCCCGGTGGTGCGCGAATCGGGCGGCGACCGGAGCGCCGTGACCGGGGGGACCACAGTGATCGCAAACGAGATCATCGTCAGGATCACCGCCGAGCCCGGGCAGACGTTCCTCGATCGCATGATCGCCATGGTCGAGGGGGCAGAGCGGCGCAAGACCCCCAACGAGGTCGCGCTCGATATCCTGCTCCTCTCCCTGACCGCCGTCTTTCTTCTGGCCGTCGCGAACATCTATCCGGCCTCCGCCTACAGCGCGGCCGCAAGCGGCACGGGCGCCCCCGTCGGCCTCGTGGTGCTCGTCGCACTCTTCGTCTGCCTCGCCCCCACGACCATCGCGGCACTGCTGCCGGCGATCGGTATCGCGGGGATGGACCGGCTTTTCCAGCACAACGTCGTCGCCCTTTCAGGAAGGGCAATCGAGGCCGCAGGCGACGTGAACGTCCTGCTCCTCGACAAGACCGGGACGATCACCCTCGGCAACCGGCAGGCGACCGAGTTCGTCCCGGTGGAGGGGCAGGCCCGGGCCGACCTGATGGAAGCCGCTCTCCTCTCCTCTGCCGCCGACGAGACACCGGAGGGGAGGAGTATCGTCGCCCTCGTCCGGGAGAAGACCGGGACTACCATCACCTGTCCTCCCGGGACGAAGTTCATCCCCTTCTCGGCTGCAACCCGGGTGAGCGGCGCGGAGTGCCACGGAACGACCTACCTGAAGGGCGCTACCGACGCGATAGTGAAGGCGGTCCGGGATCGCAGCGGGGCCCCGCCCCCGGATCTCGCGGCGAAGGTGACCGGGATCGCATCGGCGGGCGGCACGCCGCTGGTTGTAGCCCGCGGCCCGACGATCCTCGGCGTCATATTCCTCAAGGATATACTGAAGACCGGGATCCGGGAGCGGTTCTCCGACCTGCGCCGGATCGGCATCCGGACGGTGATGATCACCGGCGACAATCCGCTCACCGCCGCTGCTATCGCGGCAGAAGCAGGCGTGGACGACTACCTGGCCGAGGCGAAGCCGGACGACAAACTCCGGCTGATCCGCGGCTACCAGGACGAGGGCTACATGGTTGCCATGACCGGCGACGGGACCAACGACGCACCCGCCCTGGCCCAGGCGGACGTGGCGGTTGCGATGAACAGCGGCACCCAGCCGGCCCGGGAAGCGGCCAACATCATCGACCTGGACAGCGACCCGACGAAACTCCTGGATATCGTCGAGGTCGGCAAGGAGATCCTGATGACCCGGGGCGCCCTGACCACCTTCTCGATAGCAAACGATATCGCCAAGTACTTTGCCATCATCCCCGCCGCGCTCGCCGGGGTCTACCCGCGCCTTGCGGTCCTGAACATCATGGGCCTGGCAACGCCCGGGTCGGCCATCCTCTCGGCAGTCATCTTCAACGCGCTGGTCATACCGCTCCTGATCCCGCTCGCACTCGCCGGGGTCCGGTTCAGGCCGATGCCGGCATCGCAACTCTTCGCCTACAACCTGACCATCTTCGGCCTCGGGGGCGTCGTCGCGCCGTTCATCGGCATCAAGGTGATCGACCTCGTGATCTCCGGCATCCTGCCGATATAGGAGAAAACGATGAAAGAACCTCTCAGGCGCGCCATACTCCTCTTTGCCCTGCTTGCGACCGTCACGGGGGTCGCCTACCCTCTCGCGGTGACGCTCATCGCCGGGGCCGTTTTCCCCTTCCAGGCACACGGGAGCCTTGTTACCGGCGACGACGGCCGGATTATCGGGTCGGTGCTCATCGGCCAGAACTTCACCGCACCGTTCTACTTCCAGGGCCGCCCGTCGGCGACGCCGCTGACCGCATACAACGCCTCGCACTCAGGCGGGTCAAACCTGGGACCGACGAACCCCGTCCTCCTCGAGCAGGTTACAGGAAGAGTGCAGGCGCTCAGGGAGGCCGGCGTGGCCGGCCTGATCCCTGCCGACCTGGTCATGACGTCAGGGAGCGGGCTTGACCCGCATATCAGCCTTGACGCGGCGCTGGTGCAGGTCCCGGCGGTTGCAAAGGCGCGCGGTCTCCCAAAAGATGAGGTCCGGGCGCTCGTCATGGCTGAGGCCGTCGATTCGCCGTTTGTAGGGACGTACGTCAATGTCCTCTCGCTTAACCGGGCGCTGGACCGCATGGAAGGAGAGGATGCATGAAGGCCGGTGAAGAGGAAGGGCGGCCCCTGCCCGAGGATCTGCTCGCCATCGCCCGCGGTTCGGAGGAGGGGAGAGGGCGGCTGATGATCTACCTCGGCTACGCAGCCGGTGTGGGGAAGACCTATACGATGCTCCAGGACGCCCTCCAGCGGCGGGGAGAGGGGGTCGATATCGTCATCGGCTACGTGGAGACGCACGGCCGGCCGGAGACCGAGGCCCTCGCCGCGCGGCTTGAGGTTGTTCCTCCAGCAATCATCGGCTACCAGGGCCTCGACCTCCGGGAGATGGACCTTGATGCCATCATCAGGCGGCACCCGGAGGTCGCCCTCGTCGACGAACTCGCCCACACCAACGCGCCGGGGAGCCGCCACGTCAAGCGCTACGAGGATATCGAGGAACTCCTCCGTGCCGGCATATCGGTCTATACGACCGTCAACATCCAGCATATCGAGAGCCAGAACGATGCCGTCGCCCAGATCACCGGCATCCGGGTTCTGGAGACCGTGCCGGATACGTTTCTCTCCGGCGCCGATGAGATCCGGCTCGTCGACGTCACCCCGGAGGAACTGCGGCTCCGCCTCAGGGCAGGGAAGGTCTACGTCAGGAATATGGCCGAAGCGGCCATAAACCGGTTCTTCAGCACCGGAAACCTTCTCGCTCTCCGACAACTTACCCTGCGCTATGTGGCGACCGCCACCGACCAGCAGATGATCGGCCATATGCGGGCCCGCGCTATCCCGGGCCCCTGGCCGGCAGCAGAACGACTCCTGGTCGGGATCCGGCCGGGCCCGACGGCCGGGCAGATGGTGCGGGCGGGATACCGGCTTGCCACCCGGTTCGACGCCGACTGGGTGGTGCTCACGGTGGATGTGGGGAGCGATCGCCCGCTCACGCTCAAGGAGCGCGCCTGGCTCACGGCGGCTCTGGAGGCCGGACGGAGGCTCGGGGGCCGGATCGTTCGTCTTCGCGGCGAGGATGCCGCCGACGAGATCCTCCGCTATGCCCGGCGGAACAATGTCACCATGATCATGCTCGGAAAGCCCAGGGGGGTCGATATCCTCTTCTCCCCGGTCTACAGAATGCTGCGGCGGTCCCGGGGCATCGATATCTTCCTCTATGAGCCCAAAGGTGACCTTGCGCGTATCCCCATCCGCTGGCAGGTCCCGCACCTCCTCTCCTGGGACTACGCCGCAAGCCTCGTCCTGATAGCCGCCGCCTGGGGTGCGAGCGTCCTCCTCCGGGGGGTTATCCAGCCGGAGTTCCTCCTGGTCATCCAGCTCCTGCCCGTTGTGGTGACCGCGCTCTTCTTCCGGCGGGGGGCCGCCCTGTTTGCAGCCATCGCAAGCATCCTTGCATTCGACCTCATCTTCGTCAAGCCTTACTACTCCCTGACGATAGAGGACTGGGGCTACTTTGCCGCGTTTGCCGGTTATGTCGTCATCGCTCTCGTGGTCAGCAGACTCGCTTACCGGCTCCGTCGCACCCTCCCCCGGATCAGGGAGAGCGAGGCTGAGGTTGAGGCGGTCGCCGGGCTCTCTCGTGACCTTGCCCGGGCCGCAACAAGGCAGGATGTCTTCGATACCCTTGCCCGCCACATGCAGGGGTTTGAACCCGGCTCGTCTGCGGTGCTCGTGCCCGGCCCCGCCGGGCTGCATGTCCAGGCAGGCGATGCTGCCTACCCTCTCCCCACAAAGGAGCGGTCGATCGCCCAGTGGGCCTACGACAACGGCGAGGCTGCTGGCCGGGGAACCGATAACCTCCCCTCCGGGACGGGACACTACGTCCCCGTCAGGGCGCACAGGCCCATCTTCGGCATCATGGCGTTCGCCTTCGACGACCCTGAGGGGGTGCTCACCCCGGAGAATAAAGAGGTCTTCCAGACGATGGCGCTCCTTGCGGCGCTGGCCCTGGAGCGAATGGGCTGACCGTGTACAGAAAAAAGGGGTGATACGTTAATCGATGGCGATGAAGGCCTGTTTCCCCACCCCGGCATAGGCGCCGCAGACAGGGCATATAGTTATCAGGCAGGTCTCTGAACGCGGTCCCGGCGGCTATGCCCCGTTTGGGCTCTCCCCGCTCCGGTTCGTAGATGTGCCCGCGGGCCACGCAGAGGTAGCGGCCGGCTCTCTCAGCCATGACCCGGAACGACCTCGGCCCCTGCTGATCCTGGGGTTCCAGGGAACGTGGAAGGACCGGAGAGAGTCTCCCCCGACCGGAGCCCACGACCTCCCTCATTGCAGCACCGCGCAAAGGTATTTCATGTATGACGACAGATTAAATGAGGTAAGCGGGGTGCGAAAGCGCAACCGATGCATCTTCCATCTCTGTTCATGCACAGAGGTGTAATTTCCTCATATCCGGGCGAGGGTTGCCAAGCCAGGTCAAAGGCGCAAGGTTGAGGGCCTTGTCTCGTAGGAGTTCGAGCGTTCGAATCGCTCCCCTCGCACTCATTTTCCAGGATTTTTGTAGAGTCTACAGCATCCACCCCCGGGCAGGGCGCGCCCCCTGCAACGCAGAGCAGCGCCGGCAGAGAACCCGCGGCCAATCTCGAGGCAGAAAGAAGAGATGATGTGTCCGGTTCGGGGAACTTACAGAATGGTGTCAAGGGGTGCAAGCAAGCCCCCGGCTTGAGCCGTGGGGATGAATTGCACCCCCTGGGCAGAACACTTTCACCCCGCACGGGAGACCTTATAGCCTGGTGACCGCCTATGGATCCATAGAGCCTGCAATGAGGCACGTCACCAGATACCGGATCTACCCCTCTCACGCCGTTGAACAGCGGCTGTTCACCGGGTTTGTGAGGTGTACCTTTGTCCGGAACTGGTGTCTTGAGAACAAGGTGTATCGCGACTCCTGCCTCCCGAAGCTGAAAGAAGAGTTTCCTGAGCTGAAGGAAGTCCACAGCAAGGTGCTGCAGAATGTCGTCCAGCAGATCGCCCACAACCTCCACGCTCTCAAGAGACTGAAGGCTACGGGAAGAAAGGTCGGCAAGCTCCGGAAGAAGTGGGTTCATTCGATGATCTACGAGCAGACCGGGTTCAAGCTCACGGGCAACCGCCTCTGGTTGAGCAAGATCGGAGAGCTGCCGATCGAACTCAGCCGCCCGGTGCCCGGACGGATCAAGCAGATCGTGATCAAGCACACCCCGGCCCACAAATGGTTCGTGGCGATCATCTCCGAGACCTCTGATGCCCCGGAGCCGACTGCTGGCACTCGAGCAGTCGGGATCGACCTGAACCTGGAGAACTTCTCCACCGATACTGATGGAGTGGTCTTCGAGCACCCGCACAACGTCAGGAAAACTGCGAAGCGGCTTCGCCGGGCTCAGAAGAAATTATCGCGGGCCGTGAAAGGCAGCAGGAACCGCCGCAAGCAGCGGGTCAGGGTTGCCCGGATCCACGAGCAGGTGGAGAACCGGAGGAACGACTTCCTGCACAAGTGGAGCCGATACTATGTTGATCGATACGATCACATCGCCCTGGAACACCTGAACATCAGGCCGATGGTTGAGTCGCTGGACGCGAAACTCCGCGGCAGATCCAGATCTATTCTCGATGCCGCGTGGTACAAGGCCCGGGAGTTCATACGCTACAAAGCTGCGAATGCTGGTACGTATGTGCATCTGGTCGATCCGGCCTACACGACCCAGGACTGTTTCCTCTGCGGGCACCGCGAAAAGAAGGATCTCGCGCAGCGAACCCATTCCTGCCCGGTCTGCGGATACACTGTCCCGCGAGATCTGAACGCCGCGCAGAATATTCTGAAACGAGCAGCCGTAGGGTGGGGCACACCCGAATCTACGCTTGTGGAGATCAGAACCACTACACCGCCAATCCTGGTGGTGCAAGTTCCGGTCAACGAAGCAAGAATCTCCAGGCTTTAGCCCGGGGAGAGTGTCAAGCCAGCGCTTCATGGCGCCGCTGGCAGCGTATCTGCAACTCTTCCCACTCGTCCGGGTGCTCCTCGGCCCACTCCTGGATGACGTGAGCGACCCGATCCCGCGACTCGGGATCTCCCCGGTAGTTCACCAGGACGCGATCAACCACCACTCCAATCTGTTCTTCCGGATGCCGGCTATCATCTGCCATAATTCATACCTCCTGATACGCTCCGGGCGCTCACACGGAGTGAAGATTTGACACCATATAATCCTGATCCTCCTCCGGCAACGGTACCAGGCAGTCACGTATTGCCTGAAACGAGGCGCCGCACCCTTTTTTCGCTCATTCCATCCCGATCCTGCCACTGGGCGCATGTCCACGGCCACCGGGCGCATGTCCACGAAATGCGCATGCCTGTGTTCCGGGGGTGCCCGGGTTCTTGATCCCTTACTCCGGCCGGTGTGCCGGCACCGCGCCGCAGGGGTTATTGTGCCCAGGGAAGAAGAACATAGGAACAATCATGAGACTCGGCGTGCTCTTCTCCGGCGGGAAAGACTCCCTCTTCGCCTGCTGGAAGGCGATGCAGCAGGAGGAGGTAGCCTGCCTGATAACAGTCGTCTCCCAAAACCCGGAGAGTTACATGTTCCACACCCCGAACATCCGCCTCGCCGCACTGCAGGCCGAGGCGGCGGGGCTCCCCCTCGTGGAGGTGGAGACGGCAGGCGAGAAGGAGGCAGAACTCCTGGATCTCGCGCGGGCTCTCCTCCAGGCCAGGGAACAGTTCGGGATCGAGGGGGTCGTCACCGGGGCGATCCTCTCGGTCTACCAGGCGACACGGGTCCAGCGGATCTGCCGTGAGCTGGACCTCTGGTGCTTCAACCCGCTCTGGCACGCGGACCAGGAGGCCTACATGGAGGAACTCATCAACTCCAGGTTCCGGGTCATCATCGCGGGTGTCTTCTCCTGCCCTTTCGACGCATCCTGGCTAGGGAGGGAGATCGACCGTCGCGCCCTCGACGAACTCCGGGATGCCGCCCAAAAATACCAGATCACCCTCACCGGCGAAGGAGGGGAGTTTGAGACGTTCGTCGTCGACGCCCCCTTCTTCTCCCGGCGGATCGTGATCGAGGAGGCATCAAGGACTTACCGGAACTACAACGGTATCCTCCGGATCGAGCGTGCGGGGCTGGTGGAAAAATGATCCTGGTCATCGACCTCTGCTACCGGAATGACTCCCTCTCCCGTGCCGAGTTCGTCGGGCCGGTCGAACGAATTCTCCGGGAGGCCGGAGCAGAGTTCGCCGTCCGTCACTACATCGCTGCCGGCGCACCGGAGATCGAGGCCGCGGACGCGGTGATCCTCTGCGGGACGGCATTGAAGGACACCGGGTTTACAGAGCACCCCGAGATGTTCCGGTGGCTTCTTGCATTCGAGCGCCCGGTGCTCGGCATATCTTCCGGCATGCGGGCCCTCGCGGCGGCCTTCGGGGGCGGCACCGAGCCATGCTACGAGATAGGTATGATCGACGTCCAGGTGCTCGCGCCCGACCCCCTCTTCGCCGGGAGGGAGGGATTTAGAGCGTACGAACTGCATGAATCCGCTGTCCGGGTTCCTGAGGGGTTCATACCTCTCGCCGTCTCGGACCGGTGCGTCCAGGCTATCCGGCACCCCTCGCTCCCGCTCTACGGCCTCCTCTTCCACCCGGAGGTCAGGAACGAGTGGGCCATCGAGCAGTTCCTCCGGCTGGTGGAGACCGCTCAGTAACACTTATCCCCGGAACCCTTGGTTAAGGGGGTAGAGGTGCTCCGGACGCATCCTGGTGCACCTCGCACGAGGATGAAGTTGAAGCTACGCCGTATCCGGACCCTGCCGGCGGGGGTGTGAAGGGGTGCCCGACCCGTTCAGGCTGCTTGTCATCACCGGGAACCCGGGCGATGCCCCCCTGGTCAAGGAGATGCTCCGGGAGGCCGGGTTCCCGGCTGAGGCGGTCTCGCACCGGCAGTTTGCCGAAGGTCTCGACGCTCTCCGGCGAGAGCCGTTCGACCTTATCCTGCTCGACCCTGGCGGCCACGAACCTGCGGAGGTGGCGCGGCTGAGCGACGAAGCGCCCGGTGTTCCGGTCATCCTCCTTGTCTCGCGTGACGACCTCGATGCGGAGGTCAGGGCGCTCTGGCACGGTGCAGACGATTACCTGGTCCGGGAGGGGATCACCCCCGAACTCCTGGTCTGCACCATCCGGCACGCTCTCGCGCTGAAGCGTGCGGAGGTGGCGCTCAAAAGAGTGGAGGATGTGTGGCGCGAGATCACCGGGAGTCTGCACGAGGGGGTTCTGGTGGTCGACCGGGGAGGTACCACAGTCTTTGCCAGCGCCCGGATGGCGGAGATCCTCGGCTACGCCGAGGGCGAGATGCCGGGAACCTCCTTCCTCTCCTTCGTTGATCCCGCTGACGTTCCGCGGGCGAAGGCCCTGATCGGGCGGTGGGGGCAGGGCGGGCGGGAGGAGGCCGAGCTCCGGCTCCAGCGTTCCGATGGTGATGCGGTCGACGTCAGGTTCGTCACATCCCCGGTCGCCGGCGGAAGCGCCGGGTGTCTGGGTGTGGCCGTCGATGTCATGGATCTCGGGCGGCGACTCGCTGAGGAGAAGCCCGGGCGCAGGAACGCTCATTTTTACATCATCAACCAGGTGGTCAGGGCCGCAACAGCATCGACGGGCATGGACGAACTGCTGGCAGGCGTGCTTGAGAAGACCATGGAACTCCTTGGTTTTGAAGGAGGCGGGGTATACCTGATCGACCCCGGCCGGTCGAGGGCGGATCTTGTCGCCGAGATCGGGCTCCCGGACGAGAACTCGCTCCGGCGGCGGATCGTCGACCTGAACGCCCCGCCGTACGATGCGGTTCTCGGGCGGGGTATGGCACACCTTGTGGAGGATTACCCCCGCTGTTGCCCGCAGGATGCCGGGGCAGGAATCCAGGCGTTTGCGAGCATCCCCATCATCGCCGGGGACCGGGTTATCGGCGCCGTCAACCTGGTCAGCCGGGATGTGCACGTCTTCTCACAAGACGAGCGTGAACTGCTCACCTCCATCGGCCGGGAGATCGGGGGCGCCGTCGAGCGGATGCGGCTCCACGAGCAGGCGAACTTCTACCTGGATCTCATGACGCACGACATCAACAACGCAAACACCGCCGCCATCGGCTACGCGATGCTCCTTGCCGAGACACTCTCCGGGCCGGATAAGGGCCTTGCCCGGAAGCTCGCGGCCGCCGTCAGGCAGAGTGCCGAGATCATCGGGAACGTCTCGGCGATACGGCGGATCGCAGAAGAGGCGCCTGTGTCCGGGCCGGTGAACCTCGACCACGTCATGAGAAGCGTCATCTGCCTCTTTCCGGACGCCGATATCTGCTACGTGCCGCAGGGCCGGTTGGTCGCCGCCGACGACCTCCTCGCCGAAGTCTTCATAAACCTCATCGGCAACGCCGTCAAGTTCGGCGGCCCCGGTGTCTCGGTCCGGATCGTCGCCCGGGAGGAGGAGTGGGCCGTTCTGGTCTCGGTCGAGGATACCGGCCCGGGGATACCGGACGCCGAGAAACCCCGGGTATTTGAGAAGTTCAGGAAAAGTGGAACGAAGAGCGGCAAAGGGCTCGGCCTCTACATCACGCGCATTCTGATAGAGCGCTATGGGGGCCGGATACGGGTCGACGACCGGGTGCCGGGTTATCCGGAATCGGGCGCTGCCTTCCGGTTCACGCTCCCGGCGTGGCCTCCGGGGGAGGAGAGCGGTCAGCGGCCGTAGCGGTTGATCGTGTTGATCAGGGCCGCGAACCCTTCCATCTCCTTCTCGAGCACCTCTGTCCGGGTCATGCCCATACTCATCTCCGCATCGGCCGTCAGCATCTCGGGGCCGCGCACCACGTCGCGGTCGACGCCGTCGGCGGAGAGGATTGCCCGGGCCTCGGCATCATGGACAAACGCCCGGCCGGGGATGATCACGACATCCTCGAGCCTCTTTGGGTTTACCCCGGCGAGGTCGTCGCCGGTGATGAGACAGGCTATCTCTTTTCTGACCCTGACGACCCTTGAACGGTAGCCGCGGATAGAGAGGATCCGTTGGATGAAGGGTGCCGCGACGCTCCCGGTGATCACCGTCGCACGTTTCCTGACCCGGGGGAGCTTCTTCAAGAGGTCGGGCTCGTGGAGGATTGCAAACGGCGACCCGATCGTGGGGTCCCCGAGCGGGGTTCCGCTGATCTTCATCGAGAACCGCTGGTTGAGGTCGGTGACGATGTCGCGGAACTCGTCGACGGTCTGGACCTCCTGTCCCTCGATAAGCGGCGCGTTGCCGAGGATGAGCCCCTGATCCGTCCGGTTTGCAAACCGCATCAGGATCAGCCCTTTCGCGCCCCGCTCCTCCAGCCACGCGCAGGTCTGCTCGAGGGTTTCACCGTCGTTGACGCCCGGGATGACGACGGCGGCAGCATAAACGTCGATTGCGCCGCAGAGCCGGTCGAGGACCGCGAGCGAGGCTTCCGGCGTCGGGTCGTGCATCCACTGCCGCCGGAGGTCGGAGTCGGCGGCGAAGACGGTGTAGGAGACCTCGGAGAGACCGTTCTCGATGAGGAAATCGGCGATGGTCGGGTCATCGAATCCCTTGCCGCTGGTATAACCGATATGGAGCGGCGCCTCCATGCTGCCGAGCAGTTCAACGAGGTCGCGGAACTCCGGATAGCAGCTCGGATCCCCGCCGCCGCTGATGGTGATCCGGTCGATATCGTCGCCTATCACCTGGAGGTTCGCAAGCGTCTCGTCGGCGACGGTCCGGAGGTCCTTGAACCCCGTGTAACCCTCCCGCACGCCCCGGGTGCAGTAGTCGCAGCCTTTCTGAAAGGGGAGGCAGTACCTGCAGCCGAACGACGTCGTCCCCTGGACGTGTTTAAAGTAGCAGTACGAACAGAATCCCCGGCAGTCGAGGCCGGGCCGGCCCCCGAGATCGACGGTGAGATGCGACATCCTGTTGGTACTTCTGTGCTCCTCTGTTATGAACGTTGCAGACCCGCTCCTGCCGTCGTCCCGCGGCGCCGGTTCGCCGGCCGAACGGGCGTCGCCGTTGCGGCCGGTCCGCGAGGTTGGGGCTGCCGGGGCACCGTACGCCTTATGCTCCGGCGGGATGATGTAGCCAGGGAGGAGGAAGGGTATGCGAACGAGTCACCGGCTGCTGCTCCGGCTCTACCATGACCCCGGCTATGACTTCTCCCGGGTCTCGGTCGAGTATGTCGATCGGGGAGCCCCAAACGACCGCTCGACGGTGCAGGGCGACCGGGTCCTCGCGCTCGACGCGCAGTACCTGGAGGTCGACGCCGGAACCCATGTCGCCTGTATCCCCTATCACCGGATCCGCCGCATCCTCTACGACGGCGAGACTGTCTGGGAGCGCGACGCTCTGCCAGGAGCAGAGTGTGAGAAACCCGAAGGATTTCGAGTCGCGACTGGCGGTGAGAATCGCAACTGGCTGTAGGGCAGGAGCATGAGCACCGGAGGTGCGAGCCGTGACCGGTCGGAGGCTACCGGGGAACTATGAGAGATCCAGCGCCATCTTTTTTACTGCAGACGATCTATGATATAAGGTATGCCCCAGTGGCTTAGTGGTATAGCGGCTGACTTGTAATCAGCAGGTCCCGTGTTCAAATCACGGCTGGGGCTTAATCTCTTTTATCTCTGCGGGGTTGAAGGGGCAGAGCGGGAAGACCCCCTGCGCAAGCTGGG
>ENA-UOOI01000486-UOOI01000486.1-fermentation-metagenome-genome-assembly--contig:-NODE-486-length-50341-cov-20.200831_pt1 | contig 50341 bp, 54 predicted proteins | sample MGYA00245779_ERZ724027 | MGnify/ENA primary metagenome ERZ724027 (study PRJEB28704, sample SAMN03018318) | fermentation metagenome | biome: anthropogenic terrestrial biome; feature: soil; material...
CAGTTTCTCCTGTTGCTCCAGTTTCTCCTGTTGCTCCAGTTTCTCCGGTTGCTCCAGTTTCTCCTGTGGCTCCGGTATCTCCTGTTGCTCCAGTTTCTCCTGTGGCTCCTGTGGCTCCGGTTGCTCCGGTATCTCCTGTGGCTCCGGTATCTCCTGTGGCTCCAGTTTCTCCGGTTGCTCCGGTGTCTCCTGTGGCTCCGGTTGCTCCAGTTTCTCCGGTTGCTCCGGTGTCTCCTGTGGCTCCGGTGTCTCCGGTTGCTCCCGTGTCTCCTGTTGCTCCAGTTTCTCCGGTTGCTCCAGTCTCTCCTGTGGCTCCTGTTGCTCCAGTTTCTCCTGTGGCTCCTGTTGCTCCAGTTTCTCCTGTGGCTCCGGTATCTCCTGTGGCTCCAGTTTCTCCGGTTGCTCCAGTTTCTCCTGTGGCTCCGGTATCTCCTGTGGCTCCAGTTTCTCCGGTTGCTCCAGTTTCTCCTGTGGCTCCGGTATCTCCTGTTGCTCCGGTGTCTCCCGTCGCTCCTGTGTCTCCCGTTGCTCCGGTTGGACCTGTTGGTCCCGTTGGGCCTGTAATACCAGTAGGTACTAACGTAACATATTCTACATTTAAAAATGGTCTCTGACTAGAAACTTGCCATTCCTTGGAGAAATATCCTATTATAGTATCAATGACATTTTCTATCCCAACCAACGTAATTCCATTATTTGTAATTGAGCCATTAACCCAATCAGTTACTAAATCTGTTATATCAATACTAATAAAACTACCAATATCACCATCCGTTACATTCACAAAATCGCTTGTTGCATTCAATGCAGGCGCGTTATTCCACGTAACTGTATCCTCTGAAAAATCACTTACATTCGTAAATACATTAACAGTTTGCGGTGATAATACTGAATCAGGTGTATCTTTTCTAAAAACAAACAATTCTAGTGAAGCTTGCAATATACTACTTCCAGAAGGAATATTAGACAAATCAAATTTCAGTAAACTTCTAAATATATCATTAAGTGGAACAAATACTCCTGTAAATAAAAGACTTGAACTACCGAAATTTGTATTAGGATTCAATTGAGATATATATGCATCATCACTAGGATTAACTTGTATAACTGGCATAATTTCATCTCCTTATTCTCTTTTGATTCTTATGACAGCATTTATAATTAGCCCATTTATAATATATGTTTCTATAATAAAATTGGTACAATTAAAGCTCAACTAAAAAAGCCCTACAATACGCAGAGGATCAATAATCATTTAATTTAATTGTGCAATAGTCATTTGTATTAGAATTTAACAGGGATATATATGCATCATTACTAGGCTTAACGTGTATAATTGTCATAATTTTATATCCTCGTTCTATTTTAATTTTATAATGCTATTTATACTTTAACTATTATAATATATGTTCTTATTCTAAAGTTAGATATATTAACTAAATATTTACAACGCATGAGAATAAATAATGATCGCACATCAATTTAGATATGCGATCTAAAAAATAATAATTTTAAAAATAATTTTTAGTTAATTTGCTCCAGTATTATCTTTGATCACTGATTGAAGCAACACTATTATTATCAATCAATTCTTGTAAAGGATCATATGGTGCACCTGTTATTGTGCCAACTAATAATGCAATATCTACGGCATTTACCGGAATTCCCCATGAATTGCCTGAGAACACAAATACTGCTCCATCAACAACAAATCCGCGAGTATTATAAACTACATTATCGACTATATTGCCTGTGGAATCTGGATTTAAATAAGCTGGCTGCCTTAAAGAATAAAAGATATTGTTCTGAACTATCAAATCCACTACATTGCTTTGAGTCACAAATCCACGATTCACTACCCATCCTGTTGATGGACCTGCCTGAGGTGGTCCATAAATAACATTATCAACAAGTTTATGATTTGTTCCAGCAAATTGTATGAATTCAACGGCATACGGATTATCGCTGGTAATTGTTAATCCATCTATTGTTACACCACTTCCAGTAACAAGAAACAAAATAACTGCAGCTTGTAATTCCACTAGTGTATTAGGATATCCTTTTAATGTTACTCCAGCTTTATTAATTGTTATTTGAGAAGTAATAGGATAAGTGCCCCCTAATATATGAACAGTTCCTGTTGGTGATACAGCTGTTATACCTTGTTGTATTGTTCCGAATGGCTTGGCCTGAGTTCCATCTCCACCAACTGCTCCTGCTTGAACAAATACTTCAAATGGATTAGGTTCAAAGGTACCTGTTGGTCCTGTTGGACCCGTTGCTCCGGTTGGCCCTGTTGCTCCCGTTGGACCTGTTGGTCCTGTTGGTCCTGTTGGACCGGTATCTCCTGTTGCTCCTCCTGACGGGCCTGTTATTCCAGTTGGGCCGGTTACTCCAGTAGGACCTGTCGGGCCTGTTGGTCCTGTTGGACCTGTTGGACCCGTTGGTCCTGTTGGCCCTAACGTAGTATATTCTATATTTAAAAATGGTCTCTGACTAGGAACTTGCCATTCCTTGGAGAAATATCCTATTATAGTATCAATGACATTTTCTATCCCAACCAACGTAATTCCATTATTTGTAATTGAGCCATTAACCCAATCAGTTACTAAATCTGTTATATCAATACTAATAAAACTACCAATATCACCATCCGTTACATTCACAAAATCGCTTGTTGCATTCAATGCAGGCGCGTTATTCCACGTAACTGTATCCTCTGAAAAATCACTTACATTCGTAAATACATTAACAGTTTGCGGTGATAATACTGAATCAGGTGTATCTTTTCTAAAAACAAACAATTCTAGTGAAGCTTGCAATATACTACTTCCAGAAGGAATATTAGACAAATCAAATTTCAGTAAACTTCTAAATATATCATTAAGTGGAACAAATACTCCTGTAAATAAAAGACTTGAACTACCGAAATTTGTATTAGGATTCAATTGAGATATATATGCATCATCACTAGGATTAACTTGTATAATTGGCATGATTTCATCTCCTTATTCTCTTTTGCTTTTATGACAATATTTATAATTAGGCTATTATAATATATGTTGTTATAATAAAATCGGATACAATAAAAAATATTTATTCCTTTTTAAATAGTAAAAAAACACATTAAATAATATAATTATTTTATAAACAAAATAATTATATATGATAAGAAAGGATAAAAAAATGATATCATCAGAATTAAAAATAGGAAGAACTTTTGGGATAAGGTTTGAGCATGGAAAAGATTTTATGACTGAGCTTGAAGAATTCTGTAGTGTAAATAATGTAAAGCAAGGATACGTACCATTCTTCTCTGGAGATTTCATCGAAATAACTATAGTTGGCACCTGCAACAAAACTGAACATCCTGAAGCACCAATGCTGAATTCACCAGCATATTTCGAAAATGTAGAATCCTTTGGCTGCGGCACTATAGCCTATAATAAAGAAACTGGTAAAATACTTCCTCATTTCCATATAAGCATTGGAAGTAGACTTAGTTCTGCTACAGCACATACAAGCCACTTTATTGGTGGCAAAGTTCAATTTCTTATTGAAATGATACTTGTAGAAGTTCTTTCCCCTTCAATGGAAAGAATCACAGATGAAGATGTATTTAACCTTAAACTTCTGGACTTTATTTAAAATTCTATCAATCAAGTGATTCTTAGATTCAGGTGGAGTTTGATTATAAGGACTTTCTGCCTTTGAACCCTATAACAGTATTTTTAGTGTCCTTAGCACTATAAAATACGTTATCCTTTAGGGAAAGAACTTATCCAGAGGTGCAGCAGTGCTTATCCACCACTTTGAAGAAGATGGGGATGTTGATAAGTAGTAGCCTTCGAATAAACTATTAAAATTTATATCATAGAACTGTTAAAACTACTCTTAATAAGGAGACGAATAATAATGAATAAATTAACCTATACAATGGAAAATTATCTAGAAGCAATATATGAACTTTCAAAAGAAGAATCAGGAGCGAGAGTATCTGACATAGCATATCGTCTGGGTGTTACAAAGGCCAGCACTAATAGGGCAATGACTACATTAAGCGAAAAAGGATTAATTACAAATGAAAAATATAAAGAAATATTTTTAACTGAAGCGGGGAAAAAACTGGCAGAGCAGACTTCTAAAAAACATCATATTCTCCGCAAATTTTTTATTGAGATTTTAAATATTAATCCAGATATCGCAGATAAAGATGCCTGTGCTATAGAACACGTTATCAGCAATGAATCTATTTTTGCCATGCTAGAATATTTTAAAAAATCAGAGCAAATTCCATTAGATAGAAAGTAATTTTTTATTATATATTCACATAAATTATAAAGTAAACAATTTTGTGGAGTACTTATGAATTATAGAAATAATTTATCTTATTCTAGAATAGACGCTGTAAATTATGCCTTAAATTATGCTAAATCGCCAAACCCTGCTTATAAATATTTTCCAGTACACGATGACAACGGAGGTGACTGTACAAATTTTGTATCTCAATGTCTTAAAGCCGGCGGATCCCCAATGGTATCTTCACATAAAAATCAATGGTGGTACAGCGGTCCCAGATGGTCGGTTTCATGGACTGTAGCCGGTTCACTTTATTGGTATTTGAAAATTAATGCTGATGAAAAATTATACGGTACCAAAGGTATAGAAGTTGATTCCGTATCAATGCTTGATATTGGGGATATCATATTTTACAAAAGTAAAAGAGGTAAAATTCAACATTCAGCAATAATAACTTCTTTTTACAAGGATTCTCCCCTAATATCGCAGCATACTCCAAACCATTTAAATATACCCTATGAGAAAGACTGGGCTGTTAAAATGTATTTTCTAAAAATATTCTTATAGCATTTCTTCTTTTAAGAACTATATAATTTGCAATAACACATAGCTAATCTTGAAAAAACTCTTAAATAGCTCGTAAGGTCATTAAGAAAAATTTTTATAATCATCTGTTAGTGTAAATTATATAGTTACAGCAAATACCGTTGGTTCAAATTTTCTTTTTCAAAATTTCTACTCTATATGCGGTTATATAATTCTTACTGTAAGGATAATAATCTTTAACTTTTTGGGGTAAATTATCTAAAATTCCAAATACTTTATCCCTATTTTTTTGTTCTGTTTCCATACGCTCAAACCATTGAGGTAGTTCATATGAAACTTTATGTAAATTCAATTGTCCTCCTTCTAAAGGAAGCTCTCTTAGTAATTTAGTCCATAAACGCGGTGAATATGAAAATACATGAGAACTATCCCTCAATAGTTCAATCTCATTAAATATCTTTTCAGATTCATCTCCATCAACTACAGAGCAATCTAAAATATATAATTTTCCTCCTATTTTTAAAACTCTGCACATTTCTTTAAGGGCGATTTTAATATTTGAAAAGTGGTGGGCAGCTAATCTACAAACAACAATATCAAATGTGCTGTCTGGAATTTTCATATTATGGACATCTTCAATACGAAATTTTATATTGGTAATTCCATTTTCATATGACTGTTTTTTTGCTTCATGTAACATTTCATGTGTAATGTCAATTGCTTCAACCTGCCGAGTATATTGTGCAAGTTTTATAGCTGTGTTACCTGTACCAGTTGCCACATCTAAAACCCTATCTTCAGGTTGTGGATCTAATAATTTTATCATTCTATCAAGATCCCGAGTATTATTATGGACTGAACTATATCTATAATTAGAAGCATTTTTTCCAAAATTTTGTTGTACTTTATTTTGATTTTCCACCTACAGTCCTCCTTCAATTAAATCTATTTTTACCCAACTACTACTGCTGTTCCAGAAACAGTTACCATAAGCATATTTCCGCCCTGTCCCAATACCTCATAATCAATATCTACTCCAATAATAGCATTTGCTCCAACAGCGTATGCCCTATTTTTTAATTCTTCTAACGCTTCTTGTCTAGCCTGTATAAGTTCTCCTTCGTAAGATTTTGAACGTCCTCCAAAAAAATTAGTAAACCCTGCTGCAATATCTTTAATAGCATCTACACCAGAAATTACTTCTCCAAAGACAATCCCTTTATATTCCAAAACTTTTTTTCCCTCTATACAATTTGTAGTTGTTACAATCATCATTATACCTCCATTTTTAAATCTTAAAATACAAAACTTTGAAAAGTTTATTATTAAATATAATCGAGTAATCTTCTATCCACTTTAAATAATATCAAATAATTCTAATATAAAGAAATAATTTAATATCTTAGTTCACTTCTATTATGGTTATAATAAGTATATATTAATATTTTACAATCTAACTGCGGGCTGGCCATGTTTTTGATAACGCTCCAAAGGAATTAACAGGCTTCAGATACTGTATAAATAGTGCTTCCATAAAATTTATACCTTTTTTTATAAATAAAAATTGTATTTATAACTTAAACCTATACCCAGTTCCCCATAATGTTTCTATAAATTCTGGATTTGAGGGATCCTTTTCTATTTTCTTTCTTATCTTCTGAATATGTACTGCTACAGTGGCCAGATCACCAATAAACTCACTTCCCCATATGCTGTCGAATATATAATACTATATTAGGATTTGAAGCTAAAAATATAATCTCGTACTCCTTTGAAGTTAATTTTACTTCTTTCCCATATCCTCATCCCTGTCATCTGAAACAAGTGAGATTAATCTCCCTTCCAATTCCTCCTATATATAGTTAATGAAGTTTGGGTACAATTTTAACACCCACGAAAATATACATGGAATAATTATTATTAAAAATATAATAATAACTATATGAAATAATTATTTACAGGAGGCGATATTAAAATGGGAAATCCTATGTTTTGCTATCAATGTGAACAAACTTTTGGTGGAAAAGGATGTACAAAAAGTGGAGTTTGTGGCAAAACTCCAGAAATTGCAAATTTACAAGATTTATTGATATATCAATTAAAAGGTATATCCTGTTATGCAAAAACCCTAATTGACAGAGGAAAAACCATAGATAAAAATATAGTAATGTTTTTAGAAAATTCCCTGTTCACTACCCTTACAAATGTGAATTTTGACTCAGACTCTCATGTAAAACTACTAAAAGAATCACAGAAGGTAAAAGAATTACTGAGGAATAAATCCCCAGAAAAAGACTATCCAGATGCAGCTACATATAATTTAAGTGACACAAAGGAAGATATGTTAAAGGATTCAGTTAAAGCTGGAATTATGTATGACGAAAATCTGGATGCGGATATCAGATCCCTGCGTTCCACCATATTATACGGATTAAAAGGTATAAGTGCTTATGCCCATCAGGCAAGATTTATAGGATACAACAGCGAACAGGTAGATCAATTCTATTTTTTAGCATTAGAAGCCACCACCAATGATAATTTAACCCTGCAGGATATGATCCGCATGACAATGAGAACTGGTGATATGAGTATAGAGGTTATGAAGACATTGGATAAGGCAAATACATCAAGATATAAGGATCCATCCATTCATAAAGTTAATGTAAGCATAAAAAAAGGTCCTTTTATAATTGTATCAGGGCATGATTTAAGGGATTTAGAAATGCTTCTTAAACAGACAGAAAATAAGGGAATCAATATTTATACCCATGGAGAGATGCTACCTGCACATGGATATCCAGAGCTGAAAAAATATAAACACCTGGTAGGGAACTATGGTTCAGCCTGGCAAAACCAGCAGAAAGAATTTGACGGAATACCTGGATGCATTTTAATGACTACCAATTGTTTAATGAGACCAAGAGAAACATATAAAGATAGAATATTTACCACCAGTGTGGTAGGGTGGGATGGAGTCCAGCACATAGATGTAAATAAAGATGGAACAAAAGATTTTAGTGTAATAATAAATAAGGCCCTGGAACTTGGAGGATTTAAAGAAGATGAAGACCCAAAAGAAATTTTAGTAGGATTTGGTCATAAGGAAACCATGTCTCATGCAAATGAAATAGTAGCCGCAGTAAAAAAAGGCATCATAAGACATTTCTTCTTAATAGGTGGTTGTGATGGAGCAAGGCCTGGCAGAAACTACTATACCAGCTTTGCACAGATGGTGCCAAAGGACTGTGTAATACTTACTTTAGCCTGCGGAAAATACAGATTCAACAAATTGGATTTTGGAACCATTGAAGGCCTTCCAAGATTACTTGATGTGGGCCAATGCAATGATGCCTACTCAGCAGTTAGAATAGCTACAGCCCTTGCAGATGCTTTTGATACAGATGTAAATTCTCTTCCGCTGACAATAATACTATCCTGGTATGAACAAAAAGCAGTAGCGGATTTATTAGCATTACTGTCCCTTGGAATAAAAGGAATATACTTAGGACCAAGTTTGCCTGCATTTATATCCCCTAATATACTTCAATATCTGGTGGATACCTTTGATATAAAGCCAATTAGTACTCCTGAAGAAGACTTGAAAAGTTCTCTTAAACAGACAAATTAAAAAAGTCCTGAAAATAGAAAATTCCCATTTCATAAGAATGTTTTTGGTTTTAAAAATTTGCCATAGAATATATCTATATTTTACGGCTTTTTTTCTGCTCTAAGCCCCGCTTAAGAAGTTAAATTACACTTCCAATCTGTTTTTTAAAAAAGTTATTAAGATTTCTTAATAGTTCACACAGAAGATAAAATTCATGTTAAACTTAAACTATTTCACCAGGAAAAAATTGAAGAAACAGACGAAGACGGAAAAACACAAACTCGTTATAAGACAAGATTCAAGGGTCAGTGGCTTATTTGTGATTTTCACAAAGAACTTGCAGCTCATTTGCAGATCAGAGAGAATCATGAACGCAGAATTTTCAGTTGATAACTAATGTATAGCTTTTGAAGAATACTGCCGGAGCCATTTTATAAATGTATGTCAAATAGAGCACAGCCGCCATAGAAGCTGTACCAATTTTATGGTAAATATAGTTTTCAGGACTGGCAACATATAGTTTTCTTCCTAAAAAGCCTTCTTTGAAATTGGACAAACATTCTTATTTAGCTTAATCACAATATTACTTTAAATTTAAATAAATGTTAAATTATTTTTTAGATTTTCTATATCTATATTTATACAAAATTGTATTTTATTTTTTTCGAACTCAGGTTATTTTAATGTTTCTATTTTTACTATAACTTCCAACTTATAAAATCATCTAATATCTGTAGCAATAGGACTGACTCTTCATATAATATAGCATATAAATTTGACTATTACAACTTATTGAAACACAATAGAAAAAGGTGAGAATTATATGGAAAAAATATACGATAGCAATGATATAAGAGTAGGATGTTTAAAGCATAATGATACTGTTTATGACAGATATCATAGAGTTGTAGGATATATTGATGCTCCAGTGCTTTACGATGCAGATTACAGACAAGTCGGATATGTAAAAAATGGAACCATATATAAACGTAATGGCCATCCGGCCTGTTATTTCAATGGTTGGCATGTTCATGACATGAAGGGGCATAGATTGGGGCATGTAAACAGTTCCTGGTTGGGACTGCTTGCAGCTGGACTGTTGTTAAGTCTGTATTATTAATTTTCAGTACCTAGATAAATCTATGAAAAACTTTGGGTAAAGCAAATAAAAAACACTCCCTTAAAGCAATAATTTCAAATGATAAATTTATAATTATTGGCATAAAGGAGTGGTTTTTTATAAAGTTGGAAAGAACCACTTTCATGCCAGTGCCATTAACATATAGATTTTCCTAATAGTCATGCCGTCTTTTCTAATTGGGAACGTACCTAGGTTTGTGTAAAACAAATCAAGGATAAATATATACATTCTCTGGGGCTTCTATACTTTCTATTTTTTGTACAACTATTAAAGGTATTATGTCTCCCTTATTTGCACCGCCACTTCCATATGTAGTACTTTCAAGGGTACCTTCTACACTTATCCATTGTTCTCTGTTAAGCTGTGGTGCATTGTCCCATCTGCACATTAATCCTACAACTTGAGCATCAGCAGCACAACAGCTCATCATCATTCTTGCCACAACAAATTCATTTTCCTCAAAACCCTCTTCTTTATACACGAAACCTTTTATTATTATCTTCTTTCCAATATACTGCTGAACATTGCCTTCCAATCTAAAAATATTTTCATAATAATTGTGATCCTGAAATAAAATTACATCTCCTGTAATATCTTTATTTATATTCTCTCTGGCTGAACTGTTATTATTTGAATTAGCTATCGTTACCCCTTTGTTGTCAGTAATTTCTCCATTCAAATTACCTGGAACTGTGGTAAATCCAATTAAAATCACTACAAAAAACATTAAATAACTTACTCTAAATTTATTTCTGGTCATTACTGTAAATATTCTTGTGAATTGAAATAAAGCCAATATAAAAATTGCCACTACGGTAATCTTTATATACATAGACATTTTAGGGTTAATAAAGCCATTAATCTTTCCTGTTTTCAATAAATAACATAAAAAAACATTAAAAGTTATAAAAATAATAAATTTTATAAACTCTTCCGTATTAAACCTTCTCATTACACCACCCCCAAAGAGGCTAATATATTTATTATACAGCCGATTATGTAACAAATAGATAAAATACATATTATCAATCTTATGACAAAACCTTTTTTAAAGCTTGCCCCAAGCATTATGGTATTTTTTATATCCAGCATAGGTCCTAAAATCATAAATACAGAAACAGACCCCAGCGTAAACTGATTTAAAAATGTCCTTGCAATAAAAGCATCTGCCTCAGAGCAAACTGATAGCACAAATGCTAAAAACATCATTACAATTATAGAATATAAATTATGTTTTCCAAGAGAAGTTATAATGTTTCTAGGTACAAATGCCTGAAATACCGAGGACAATAGCGCACCTATTATTAAATACTTGCTTATATCAAAAAATTCAATTGTGGTATGCTCTAAAACACTTGAAATTTTTGAATTTTTTAAGCTATATTGATGACTATAACCACATCCGCAGAAAATGTCACCCCGGCTCTGAAACATTTCTTCTTTTACTGGAATTTCTCTGCCTTGAACAATTTCTACGAGGAAACCTATGGTTACAGCTGCTAAAATTCCAAATACTGCCCTTAACAATACAACACTTGGTCTATTATAAAAAGCACTATAGGTGGCTAATAGTACAACAGGGTTCACTATAGGTACCGCAAGCATAAATGTAACAGCTATACTGGCTGGAACGCCTTTTTTCATAAGCCTCCTTGTTATAGGAACAATGGCACATTCACATACTGGAAATACAAATCCCATTAAGGAAGCTCCCATAATTCCTAGAAATTTATTTTTAGGAAGCACCTTTGAAATAAATTTATCTGATATAAAAACTTGTATCACTGCTGAAATAAAAGAGCCTAAAAGTATAAATGGAATAGCCTCCAGCATTATACTGATAAATATGACAAAAAAACTGTTACCAAAGCTTAAATTAAAATCAGTGAATTCTCTTATTCCATTAAACATAAAAAGAAGCAATACCCCTAAAATCATATATATGATTATTTTTGCACTGCTCCGTTGAGTTTCTTCCATATGACAGGAATCATTGTTATTTCCTCCATAAAAGTAATCCCTTATAATTGTTTTTATATTTTTAAAAACTCTATTTTTGAATATACCTGCTTTCAAAAGTTCTTCTTCCAGGCAATGAATATCTTTAATTCCCAGTATAACTGCATGGGAGTTAATTTTTTCAACCTTCTTTTTAATCCTCCATTGGTCTTCTTTATTCATTCCTTTAAAATTATTCATCATTATTAAATTACTATTATACACAGGTGGAAAAATAAAAGGTTCCATATTACTCAAATAAAGTTCAAAACTTTCTGCATCTAATATGTTGAATATAGTTGATATACTGCATGTACTCCTTATTTCATCCTGATTTAATACATCTAACAAATCCTGCAATAAGGTTGCTCCATTATGTTCAATAATAATCCTATGAGGTTTATAACTTTCAATCACATCCATTGAAATTACATTCTCCATGGTAACTTGTCCACTTTTTATATATTTGTCTTCAATACTTTTTTCTCCCATTTCATTTTGAAATATAAGCACTCGTTCCCCCTGAGATAAGGTATTGCCAAGGAAAGCATTTATAAAAGTAGTTTTTCCTGTCCCTAAAAATCCTGTAACTATTTCTATATTAATTTTTTTTATCATACATTATACCTCATATTAAGCAGTAAACAGCTTATCTATATAATCCTTGTTTATTTTACATCCTATTACACATACTCTTCCAATAAAATCAGATGTAGTTTCCCTTATATTCAATTCATTTGGTACATAATCAAACTCTATCCATTTTTCATTTTCAACCTGAAATATCCCCTTTGCCCTGAGCACTTTTCCAGTAAGTTTTTCATTTCCCAACTTATTTAAATTATTAATCAATTTGTTTTTATTGTATACTAATGAAGTTTCCATTCCATAACTGTCAAAAATGTCATCTACACCATTTTGTTTTTTATTTGAAACTCTTGTACCAATTATATTTAATTTCGTCCTTTTAATCCTTACTGCCTGGTTTAAAAGTTCACCCTTGAAATCTTCCCTGGCAGCTTTGACAATTTTATCCCCCTTTAGCTGCTGAATAGGGGTGGTAACAATACTGCACTTCCCATTGAACTTTTTAATTTGTTCTATTACCGATTGAATCTTTTCACTGCTTTGATTTTCTGTTCTAGTTAAAACAATACACCTGGTACTTTTAATCTGATCCTTATAAAAATCTCCAAAATTCATTATATAAGCATTGAATTTTGTTACATCTATCAAAGTTATAACCAGATTTAAATTCACTATTTTTTTAAGGTCATCACTATTTATAATCTTCAATATTTCTGAAAGTTTCCCAACACCGGAAGGTTCTATTATAATGCTTGAGGGCTTGTATTTATTGCATACCTCCTTTATAGCCCTTTTAAAATCCCCGGTAATGGTACAACATATACAGCCTGCATTTATTTCCTTTACTTTCACATTTGTTTCCCTTAAAAAACTTCCATCTATAGGCACTTTCCCAAATTCATTTTCTATTATAGCTACATTTTCTGCATATACTTTTTCAAAAATCAACTTTTTAATAAGAGTAGTCTTTCCTGCCCCTAAAAACCCCGAAAAAATATCGACTCTGGTTTTCATAAATACATACCTCCTTATCCAATCAAATACTATTTTCTAATTTTTCAATTTCCTTTTGTCTTCCTATAGCAACAATTATATCCCCTTCTAAAAATACAAAATCTGAAGCAGGTGATACATTTATATCGTCACCTCTTTTTATTATTATAATATTTATTCCATACTTAGACCTTATATTCAATTGTTTTAGATTTTTTCCAATCCATTTTTTTATACATAGTATTTCCGCTACTCTATATTCCGGGGATAACGCTATAAAATCCAGTATATTATTTGATACCAGATTATGGGCAATTCTAACCGCTGTATCTTTTTCAGGAAAAACCACTTTATCAGCTCCTATTTTATATAAGATTTTGGCATGCAAATCTGTGTTGGCCTTGGCAAGTACAAACTTCATACCCATTTCCTTTAACAGCAAAGTAACTATAACGCTACTTTGAATATCGGTACCTATTCCTATTACAGCTACATCAAAATTGTTCACACCAAGAGCCTTCAGGTTCTCCTCTTCAGTAGCATCTGCTTCAACTGCCTGTGTAACATAAGGAGTTATATCCTCAACATTATCTGCCCTTAAATCTACTGCAAGTACATCATTTCCAAGCTCATAAAGAGTCCTAGCTATTGATTTTCCAAATCTGCCCAAGCCTACTACTAGGTATTGCTTTTTTTTCATAAAATCACCTTCAGTTTTTAGATTTTATCCAATTAACATTTTACCTTGGGGGTATTTTATGGATTTAGGTATTTTTCTATTTACCATAGACAATACTATTGTAAGACTACCTAGTCTTCCAAAAAACATACCCACAATTATAATAATTTTTCCTATGCTGCTTAACTCAGATGTAATTCCTAAACTTAATCCTACAGTTCCAAAGGCCGATACACATTCGAAAATTATAGATTCTAAAGATTGATTTTTTTCACTTACACCCAATATGAAACAAAATGTTAAAATACAAATTATATAAACTACAAATATTGCAACAGCTCTGTAAACCAAATCTTTTTTTATAGTTCTTTTATAAATTTCAGTTTCCCCCCTGCCTTTTATTATGGATACAGCTGTCATTATAATTAGAGCCGCTGTAGTTGTTTTTATTCCCCCTGCGGTAGAACCTGGTGCCCCACCTATAAACATAAATACAATAGATAAAAGTTTACTGTTTTCACTTATATCAGACATAGAAATCGAGTTAAATCCAGCGGTCCTTAAAGAAGTTGAAAAGAAAAATGAAGATAATAACTTATTTTGTAGATTCATATTTTTTATAGTAACTGGATTATCAAATTCAAATAGCAATAAAAGTATAGTTCCAGAAATTAAGAGTATAATAGTCATTGTTATACAAACCTTTGAATGAAAAGAAAGTCTTTTTGTATATTTAAAGCTTAAATTATATATTTCCTGCCATACATAAAACCCCAATCCTCCAATGATAATCAATATACTTATGGTAAATATTATTGTAAAATTATCATAATAAGGCATTAAACTTCTACCCTCTCCCACCAAATCTATACCAGCGTTACAGAAAGCAGACACAGAATGAAAAATTGAATAAAAAAGTCCTCTATAAACTCCAAATTGGGGAACAAACTGAGAACATAGAATAACTGCACCTACGGCCTCTACTAAAAAAGTAAACAGCAATATGTATTTTGACATTTTTACAAGTCCCTGTATATTAAAAGAATTAAGTGACTCGTGAATTAAAAGTCTTTCTCTTAATGTAATTTTCCTTCCTAGAATTAATGCAATAAGCGTAGAAAATGCCATAAATCCAAGCCCTCCAACTTGAATTAAAATTAAAATCACAGTTTTCCCAAAATAATTCCAATGAGTCCCTGTATCCACTGTTGTAAGTCCCGTCACACAGGTCGCAGATGTAGCTACAAATAATGAATCTATAAAATTAGTATACTTATGATTTTGAGAGGATATAGGGAGACATAATAAAATAGCACCTACCATAATTATTAACAAAAACCCCCATATTAAAATTTGAATTTCACTTATTTTAAATAGTGGTCTACTTTTAAGTTTCATTTAAAATTCACCTTCGATATTTTTATCTTTAATCTCCTATAGCGGTTCAAAGCAGCACAAAATTCATATTTTCTAGGCAGTGCCAGATTGCCCGGGTGGCCTGTATAGGGAGAAATAGAATCTAGCCCATACTTTTCTATCTGCTCATATAATTTATTTACAGCTTGGAAAATAGATATCTTATCATCTAAAATACTCTTTCTCAAAAAATCAATCATCACAGCAATACAATTGGTCTGGCTGTCATCTATTAATTGTTCCAAAGCAGAAAGATCGATAATTTCTTTTCCATATAAAATTTTATATTTTCCTTTACACTTAATACGCTCTTCTTTTCCCCTTCCTGGAAATCCCGTCTTTAAAGGTATTCTATGTGTAATTTCTCCAAATTTACTGTTTATGATCCCTTCCCGTCTGTATCCATGGGAAGCTGCAATCTCTTTGGCAGTGGCTGTTACATCCTTCGGAACATATTCATCCATCATAATAATTTGGTGGGCTACATCAAAATAATCTCCTGAACCTCCCACTATTAATATAGTTGAAACCCCATTTTCATCATATAATGATTTTACCTTGTCAATAAAAGGTGTTATTGGTTCTTTATCATTTGAAACCAGTTTTTGCATTCGCCCATCTCTTATCATAAAATTGGTGGCAGAGGTATCTTCATCAATCAGTAAAAGAGAAGTTCCAACTTCCAAAGCTTCCACCACATTTGCCGCTTGAGAAATACTTCCGCTTGCATTTTCCGTGGAAAATTGGAAAATATCTTTATTGCCCGGAAGATTATTTATAAAGGTGCTGATATTAACTTTTTCTACATTTCTTCCATCCTCAGCACGAATTTTTACTGCATCCTCCAAGGTGATTACAAATTCCCTGCCATCACCGGGGATATGATTGTATACTCCAAGTTCAAGTGCCTTAAGTAATGTGGATTTTCCGTGGTAACCTCCACCCACAATTAAAGTTATTCCCTTAGGTATCCCCATTCCTGTAATTTTGCCATTATAAGGCAATAAAATTTCTGTCTCAAATTTTTTAGGACTTTTAAAAGGAATCCCTTCCTTAGATAAGGGTTTGTCAGATATACCACTTTTTCTTGGCAAAATAGACCCATTGGCAATAAAGGCAACAAGCCCCTTTTTTTTCAATTCCTTTCTGATATACATTTGATCCTGAATTAAATTTACCTGATTTTTTAATGCTTTTTCATCAATATTTTTATATAACAAAGAACTATCTACTATTTTAGGAAGAACATCCTGAAAAATACGGTTGGCAGCTTTACCTAAAACCCGTCTTCCTGCAGCAGGCAAACCAATTTCAAATCTAACTTCAATGTGATTATCTTTAATCAAAACTGCTGTTCTCTCAAGCATTTCCTGTCCGCAATGATCAATTGACAACAGTCCGCTTCCCCCTGTTCCATCAACACCCTTGTTTAGATGTTTAATATTATTATCAAAAACCCTTATGAGAAAATCGGAAACAGCTGTTATTTTTTCTTTAGAATCAACTAGCTCATCTGGTATACCTGTGATATCACGATTAATTACAATGCGGACTTTAGAGGGAGGAGCATATGGATCTGCCTGGACATGGTCAACCAAAAGTTTGTAGCCTCTAAAATTATATACTCCCTTTATTTGTTTATAAGCAGAATACCCACGCCCATCTATAGACATCAACAATTTTTCAAGTTCATGATGGTTTTTCAAATTAAATGCCTCCTAATTATACGTTTTTTAATAATATCTTTTCATTTATCTGATTTTATTAAGTTCATCTACAAATGCCGGTCTTTTCCTATATAAAACATTCAGTTCATTTATCATGCCTTTTTGTTTCTCTTCTCCAGCTATTTTTTTATACCTTTTCAGTATCTCACACACTCTCTGATAATCCTTTCTATTTGATGAGAAACTTGCTGAGGATTTTATATGTTTACTATAAATATCTATAACATCATCTTTAAACTTATTTACCAGCATATCTGCGTATCTTTCTATACTTGTTGGATTTTTTCTCACAAATTCCATTATTTCATCTAAATCATTTTTCTCTACTATAAGCTTAAGGTAAATACTTGTTCCATATCCATTTCTGTCATTTTTCAATTCTTGTTTTAAATTATTATATAATATTTCTTTATCTCCTGCAGCTAATTCTTTTAATTCATCATAATATTCAAAATCTCCATGAAGTAAGAGTTCTTTTGCCAATTTGAATTGTTCTTCTTTTAATGAGAGATCTTTATAAGCTGTGTATCTTATTTTTTTCCATGTTGATATCAGCCCTCTATACTGCTTATCTTGTTTTTCTCCTTCTAAAGCTAATTCTATTACTTTGTGGTAATTTTTTTCTTTAATATATTTATTTATAAGTAATTCTCTGAAATATGTGAATACACGATTATCTCTTATAAAATTATCTTCTTCTTTTTTTGTACCATATTTTTTTATCATATCAAATAATATTCTCATCATACTTTCATTCATGTATTTTCCATATTCTTTATTCAAATTTTTATTTAGTAAATATTCTATTTTTTCCCTTAATTTCTCCCTGAATTCTTCTACATCAGCAAATTCTGTACATAGCCTAAGCATCTCAATTTTATATTCATCCCATCCTCCGAAAACCTCATTATTACTTTCTTCTAATATCTTATTAAATACTTTTTCTCTCAAGTTTATATTTGAAATATCTATTTTCATTACAATTTCCTTTATCATATCTATAGTTTCATTTACTAAAGATCCTATTTCTCCGTTAGAATCATCTGCATACTGGAAAGCTTCAACAGCTTCATTAAATAGTAAAAAAGCAATATCCAAAGCTAATAATATATCCTCTGTATTTTTTATCTTTCCTAATAAGTCTTCCATATCACTGACAAAGCCATAGGTTTCACTGTATTTTATAAATCTTTCTCTTCCCGTATATTTTCTTACAATAGAATCTATAAGATTTTTGCACCTTTCAAGTTCCTGTTTGTGATTACCTTTTGAGTACCTGACAATAATACTATTTTTCAAGATTTTATCTTTTTCCGTTATGTCTATTATAATTTTGATTAATTCATCTTTAGAAATATTGTCTAACACTTCCTTGAATGTTGGCTGATTCACTGTTTCTTTTTTTATGCTTTTTATGTTATCCTCATTATTTAAAATATCATATAGCTGAAAATAAGCTGCTGCTTCATGTTTACATACAAGCCCAAATTCATAAGGACAATCACACTGAGAATACAATATTTCTCCCATATCATCCAACTTTACTACAACCTTATAATCCTTACTTCCCTGAATTTGAAAAATATATTCATTGTTCCCCTGACTATAAGTTTCAAGTATATTTCCCGCGTCATAATATGCACATCCTCTATCTAAAATTTTTTTATCTATATGGTTTTTAAAATTATTTAAATTCATCTTTCATTCCTCCTAAGCAATTAAAAAATATTTATCCCAACGTTACCATTGCTAACACCCCATCTTCCTCAAAGTAGTGAGTAACCTGGATAGGCTTTTCTAAAATTCAGATGAAGATATGCATTCCTCATGAACAAACTCCACCTGAATCTTAGAATAACTTGATAAAAAAGAATATCCCTCGCACTAAAGATGTAGTATTTCCTGGGTTACCATGAGCTTAGTGGAGGGTTACTTGTGAGTATTTTACCATACTTTTACACTATTGACCATAAAAAATATGGCAATTCAGAAAATGAACTCTAGGCTACTATCAGTAGAATAAAAATATTTTTATCCAAGCACCCTAATTAACTATTTTTAAACAATCTTTTACTTATTTTTTCATCTTATCACCTTTGAATACCATATTGAATATTTTCGCTCATAATACACACAATAATTATAAGTTATAAACTAATTTTTATAGCAGGAGTGATTTTAATTGTGAAGAAATTTTTTAATTCTAAAAGCACCTCAACTTTAGCCCCCATTTATACAGAAAAATCATCTTATGCCGAAGAATATTTACCTTTAAGTAAATCTCTTTCAGATAATTTAAATATTTTATATAGCTTATTTTCAGATTGTATTGATATTGTTTATCATGAATTTTTTATAGATACAATTAAACGTTCTTCTGTTCTTATTTTTATAAATGGACTTGCAGATATTAAATTAATTAATGAAAGTATAATAACATCAATTATGAATATTAAAGAAATGCCTTCAGAATTACTAACATCCGACCATATTACGCAAATAGCAAAAAAACATTTTCTTAAAATTGCCGATACAAGTGAACTATCAACTATTGGAGAAGTTGTATATACTTTACTAAATGGAAATACTGTATTTTTACTAGATGGAGATATTAATGCTTTAAAAATCACAACACCAGGCTGGAAGGAAAAAAACATATCAGAAACAAACACTGAAAAGGTAGTTAGAGGACCAAATGAAAGCTTTACAGAAAATATTTCTACTAATGTTTCTCAGCTTAGACGAAAGATCAAATCCTACCAATTAAAAATTGAAGAATTTATAGTTGGTAGACAGACCCAAACAAAAATAAATATTACTTATTTAAAAGGTATAGTGGATGACAATATTGTTAAAGAGGTAAGAGAAAGAATTGAAAAAATAGACGTAGACTCTATTTTGGAAAGTGGATACATAGAAGAATTAATAGAGGACACATCCTATACACTGTTTCCACAAATTCAACATAGTGAAAGGCCAGACAAAGTAGCAGCTGGGATTTTAGAAGGCAGAGTAGCAGTTTTAGTGGATGGTACACCTTGTGTTCTTATACTTCCTGCCACTATGATTCAATTTCTACAAGCTAGCGAAGATTATTATGAAAGATACCCAATTGCTTTACTCATTCGCTTAATACGTTTAATTTTTTTCGGAATTTCACTTTTACTTCCCGGATCTTTTGTAGCAATTATTTTATATCATAAGGAAATGATTCCTACCCCCCTATTTATTAGCATCCTTGGAGCTGCACGGGGAGTTCCTTTTCCTATTGTCTTGGAAGTATTAATGATGGAGATAACCTTTGAAGCCTTTAGAGAAGCAGGAATTCGCCTTCCTGCACCTGTTAATCAAACTGTAGGTATGGTAGGTGCACTTGTCATTGGTGATGCGGCTGTTAGAGCCGGTATTGTTTCGCCTATTATGGTTATCATTATAGCTATTACAGCAATAGCTTCCTTTGGTATTCCATCTTATGATATGGGTTACACTATTCGCATTTTACGGTTTTTTATGATTTTTTTAGGGGCATTTTTGGGTTTATATGGAATTATGTTAGGTGTTATTCTAATCTTAATTCATCTGTCATCATTAAGATCCTTTGGCGTAAATTATCTTTCCCCTATTTCACCTTTAAATTTAAGAGGGCTTAAAGATTTCATAGTAAGATTTCCTTGGTGGCATATGAGGCATAGACCACATTATGCCATCAATTCACGCCGCCAGGGATCTCATTTAAAACCTCACCCACCTACTAAAAATAAGAAAGGATACTAAAATATGAAAGATACTATCAGGCATAGATTGATATTATTTAATATTTTCATTTTTATATCTTTTATTTTACTTTGTGGGTGCGGTAACGATAAAATTGAGTTGAATGAAACTTCTATTGTAATGGGTATAGGTATTGATAAAATATCTGGCGATAAACCCTTTCTTGTAACATTAGAAATTATTGATCCCAAATCTTCTCGAAGTGACAATAATACGTATCAAAAGGGGAATAGATCCATTATAAAAATAAGCACAGGTAAATCTATTTTTGATGCAATCCAAAACTTCTCAAAAAACAATTCTACGATTGTAGATTTTTCACATACTAAAACAATCATTCTTTCAAAAAATTTATGTGAATCAAAAGTTTGTGAAGTAATGGACTATTTAAATAGAAATCGTGAAATTCGTAGTATTAATTGGATACTTGTTGCCAATAAAACAGCCCGGGAAATTTTAGAGAGTAAGATACCTGGAGAAGATACCACTTCAATGGGTATAACCAATATGATGGAACGATTTAAAAAGGATCCATCTATTTTACCTGTTACCCTAAATACTTTTATTATAGAATCAAAAAAGGAATCGAAGACAAGTTTTGCTCCTGTAATCGAACTTAAAAATTCAAAAGATAATACTGGCGGAAAAATCATAATTGAAAAAACAGCTATTTTTAAAAATAATCGTTTAATTGGAACTCTAACAAATGAAGAATCTAAAAACTTATTATGGTTAATTGATTATTCAAAAGGTCATATGGTTATATTCCTGGATAAATTAATGAAAAATAATGAGAATATAACTGCAGATATTTTTAAAAAATCCAATAAAATTATTCCTCATATAACTGGAGATAAAGTTAATATAGAAATTGAATGTACAGGAGATGCCTTTATTAGAGAAATACAAAATATTACTATGAGTCCTGAAATGTTAGATAAGTTAGAACATAACATTGAAATAGCACTGACAAATCAATTAGGTGAATTGGTAGATAAATCACAGAAACATTTCAATGCAGACTTTGTCGGTTTTTCAACAAAAATATATAATAATTATCCCCAAAAGTGGATTACCATGAAAAAAGATTGGGATAAAATATTTCCAAATATAAATTATAAAATTAATTTTAAAATTAAAATAACTAATATAGGTATAATTAAAGACTCTGTTATATCAAATGATTGAGTATACTTACTAATTTTAAGTACCTTAAGGAGGAAAAAGCTAAATGATAGCAATCATAATTATTTCAATATTGCTAATATGTATACTGGAAGGAATTCCTTTAATGAAAAAAAAATGTGGAAAGAATTATTGTCCGTGGGGTTCATACTATTAATATGCTTATTTCTTCAAATTGGTAAAAGTTTAGGTATAATTACTCCAATAAATCTTATAGGAAAATTATTTGAACCCTTGGGAAGAATATTTTTCAATAAATTATAAATGGGAGATGAATAAAATATGCATGAAAAAGAAGTTATCAGTACAAATCAATTTATATGGATGCTTTTTTGTATCATTACCTCTTTTACCGGTCTGCAGGTATTAAGACTATTGATCTTTCAAGCAAGAAGAGATGCCTGGTTATCTGTAGTTTTAGCCTGGTTTCTGAATGTTCTTCTTGCTGTAGTGTATGCTTATATGGGTATAAGATTTCCAGGGCAGAACATGGTACAGTATAGTATAACTATTCTTGGGAAAAAATTAGGTAAAGTTATAGGAATATTATTTCCCATTTTCTTTTTACTAATTTCTGCTACACTACAAAGAGGATTGAGTATGATTCTCAGTGTAGTGTTTTTTCCTAAAACCTCAGAAATAGTATTTCTTATTGCTTCTTATATTACAATTGGTTATGCTGCTATAAAAGGGATAGAAGTAATAGGAAGAGTATGTGAAATTTTAGGACCTATATATTTATTTAGTTCCATTGTACTTTTTTTATTTCTTATCCCTGATATAAAAATAGATAGGCTTAAACCACAATTTGAGCTTGGTATATATCCAGCTTTAACAGGTACTCCCCTTATTTTATCTTTTATAGGGATATGTATTATCATGGGAATGTATATTCCTATTTGTAATCACCCTGAAAATGGCTTTATTGCAAAGTTCACTGCTGTCAGTATCGGTACTTTTATTATTATTATATTTATTATTAGTACAATAGGAATATTTAGTTATCCACAAGCCAAAAATATGCTTAATGCTACCCTTGAACTTACAAGGTTTGTTCATATTGGTGAATTCTTCACACGTGTAGAAGCTATCTGGCTTATGATTTTTATTGGAGCAGCAATTATGGTCTCATCAAATATGATATGGGCTTTTAGTTTAGGAATATCTCAAATTATAGGATTAAGTACATATAAACCTCTTATATTTCCAGCTATACTTCTTTCTTTTGTTATTAGTACTACCTCATTTAAAAATAGCCTGGATTTAGTAAACTTTGGTCTTTATTCATATCCTTTTATGGCTATATTTATTCAGACTGGATTAGAAATGTTTCTTTTTTTTATGGCACTAATTTTAAAGAAAAGAGGATAATTTAAGATATAGGTTTGTCATTTTTGCCTACTATATTTTTCACTTTATTTCTATACTTACTAAATAGATGCTTTTGAAAAAGATAAGAAATTATACAACATGATAAGATTAAAGATATTCCCACAATAATAGAAATAAAATTGTTTATACCTATATTTTCCATATTTATATCCTCCTTTTACAATACTATCCCCAAATATCATAAACTTTATCCTAGCACTGCCATTGCTGAAGTCTCTATGACTACGACCATAATTTTGACACTACTTAAAAAATAAAAAGAAACTATATAGTTTTCACTAACAGATAACTACAAAAATTTTTCTTAATAACTTTACCAGCTATTTAAGAGTTTTTTCAAGATTAGCTATGTGTTATTGTAAATTATATAGTATTATATATCATTCAGAAATTCACAGAGGATACAAAACATAGATTCACCGCAATTCCATCATTTCCCGATAAACTAATCAGTGCTATACCTACACCTGTTGCAATAACTACATTATTGCCACCTGAAATTACACTATTTTTATTTGTATCTATATTGGAAACCTGCTTTCCTATATTATCTACAAAAAGTATTCTTAATTGTTCCTGACAACATGTTTTGCATATTTTGGGCATATTAAAAATAGTCCTATCCAAGGCAGCTTTTAACATACTCAACATAAATCCAGAAGAATTATCGACTAAAGCACTACTCTGTATTATCTCTATTTGACAGATAGATACAATTTCTCCACTGGAGAATTGCACCAATAATGCTGTACATTCATTATTTCTATCAGGATAAAATCTAATTACACTTTGATTGTTTACAACCGGCTGAGAAGCTATTGTTTCAACTATTATATCTGTTGCCCCAACATTCTTTAAATATCCTAGAACAGCTCTTAATCCTGCCATGCAATATTTGCCTACAGCTTGCCTGGCAACTTTTGGAGAACAAATATTATAAAAATTATATTTGGAATTATAATTATCTGAACACTTTTGATTAAAACAATGTAAAGATTCATCATCTATGAACTCCCCTAGACAGTTATCCTCAATAACTTCCCAATGGCTGTATTTTAACCCATTGATATAATAGTTCATACTAATTGAATCCTGGTTGTTATTCATATTTCCCCCTTTAAAAAACTATGATTTTTCAGTATAAATTTTGCAAATTCAAATTGATACATATCATCTATATCTATAGATGATATTTTATCCATTATATACGGGTAGCTTTTCTCTTTATAAAAGCTCTTATATTTTAAAAAATAACTTGTTCTACATATATAAATAGCTCCATTTATTCTATATTCCCTCTTTATATCCTGTCTTCTTCTATTTTTACTGTCATCAAATAAAAAATCCAGGCGCATATTTGAATCTAAAATTACATTAATACCTGACGGATAGTCAACTTCACACATACCTACTACTGAATTTGCATTAAAACTCAATAACTTGTCTACACTTTCTAATATATGATTTTCATTTCTAAGAGGTGATGTAGGCTGCAGCAAAACAGTATAATCATAGTATTTTCCAATTTTTTTCATTTTATCTAATACATGTAGTATAACATCATGATTTGAAGCAGTATCCGTGGACAACTCCTTCGGTCTCAAAAATGGAACCGAAGCTCCAAATTTTTCTGCTATTTTAGCATATTTTTTAGAATCAGTAGATACAATTATATCTTCAAATATTTTAGATCTTATACAGGACTCTATGGTATAGGCCATCAATGGTTTATCATTCATTTCCTTTATATTTTTATCAACTATACCCTTTGAGCCGCTTCTTGCAGGTATTATGGCTAAAAAGCTTTTATTCATATACATTTATTCACCAACTCCTCAACCTACAAGTACTTTTTATCAGATATTCAATTTTTCTATCATGGTTTTCATCTCTTCAAACTCCCCCATATCCAACCAGTCATTATCAGTTACAGGGTATGCCCCTACTTTTTCGCCCTTTGATAAACAGGTATTTATCAAATCTGTCATATCAAAATATATGTCTCTTGGAATATACTTCAATACATCCTTTTCTAACACATACATGCCTGTATTAATTAAGAATTCATAGTTAGGTTTTTCATTAATGGACTCTATATCCCCTTTTTGATTTAGATTAAAAACCCCATAGGGAATTATATAATTTTTAAGGGCTGTAACCACGGTTACCTTGTTGTTGTGGTTTCTGTGGTATTCTAATATTTTGGAATAGTTGGCATTGACTAATATATCACAATTACTTACAAGAAAAGTATCTTCTATGATGCCATCCAGCAAACTCAATCCCCCTGCAGTGCCAAGGGGTTTTTTCTCTTCTAAAAAACCTATTTTATAGGGCAGCTTTTCATTAAAATACGCCTTTATTATTTCCTTTTTATAATTAACCGTAACATAAAAATTTTGAAATTTAAATTCTAAAAATTTGTTTATTACTCTCTCTATTATAGGTATTTTTCCAATTGGAATAAGTGCTTTTGGAATAATCTTTGTATAGGGATTAAGTCTGGTACCTTTTCCTCCAGCCATTATAACTACTGATATATCTCTTGTATTATTGTAATTAAACTTATCTTTATATAGGTCATCCCAGAATATTATATCTACGACCTCATTATATTCATTTACTAGAGGTACACTTTCAACACGATATTTTTTCATTAATTCATTTACTCTATCTCTATTCTTTATATTTAAATATACAGGCCGTACATTCATTATATTTTCTACTTGATAAGATAGGTCCCCATTTTTTACAATCCACCTTCTTATATCTCCATCTGTAACTACAGCTTTCAATTTTCCATTCTCCACTACAATAAGAATCTTTTTTGCAGTTTTATTTAACTTTTCAATTGCTTGCCGTATTGATATATTTTTATTTATAAAAAGATTCTGAATAAGCATAAAAACACTCCTAATTTGATTTGACTTTTTCCAGCACATCTATGATATATTCTATGCTTTCCCTTTTTAAATTGGTACTGCAGGGAACATTCAATACTTTATTATAATATTTAACCGCCTTTTCAATTTTATATGATTGATTTTTTATATAGGGTCTTTGGGTATGAATTAGTTTCCAGATAGGTCTTGTTTGTATTTGATTTTTTAAAAAATACCTTAAAAGTTCATCTCTATTTAAAGAATAATTATCTATATACAAAGAATAAAACCAGTGATTGTTTCTTGCATCATTGTTAAATTCTAGAAGTTTCAATCCTTCTATGTCATCTATCTTAGATTTATAAAAATTATAGTTTCTAATTTTTATTTGAATAAATTCCTCTAATCTTTCAAATTGTGCCCTTCCCAGTGCCGCTTGCAGATTATTCATTCTATAATTGTATCCTATATGATTATGCACATAATATAATTCATCATCTTTAGCTTGAGTTGATAAATACTTGGCTTTTTTTATGTCCTTGGGTGATTTTCCAACTAGCATCCCACCCCCTCCAGTTGTTATTATTTTATTTCCATTAAATGAGTACACTCCAAAATCACCTATGGTACCTGCAAACTCTCCTTTGTACTTTCCACAGTTATAATAGGTTCCAAGGGCTTCAGCAGCATCTTCTATTAATTTTATATTATACTTGTCTGTTAACTCTTTTATCTTTTCAACCTGGGCCATATTCCCAAATACATGAACCAATATTAGTGCTTTAATATATCTTTTAGTATTCTTGTTTTTTAATCCTTTTGTAGTCATTACACATTCATTTTTCAAAAATTCTTCAAGTTTTGTGCAGTCCATGTTCAAGCTATCATCACAATCCATAAATACAGGTTCTGCCCCTAAATATTTAACAGGATTAACAGAAGCTATAAATGTAACCGTTGGCACTATAACTTCACAGTTTACAGAAACTCCTGAAAGCCTTAAAGCTAAATGAATTGCTGCAGTACCGCTTCCACAGGCCACAGCATTATCCACATTCAAGTATTTTGTTATGTCATTTTCAAATTCACTCACATAGCTGCCTGAAGTAGAAATCCATTCACTTCTTATGGCATGTGATACATATTTTTCTTCATTCCCCTTCAAATTTGGTACAGATAACGGGATCATGATTATCTTCCTCCCTTATCTTAAAATATTATCTTTAACCCATATGATAAAGCTACTCTACTCTATCCTCTCTCTTAATAACATGAATGCTTCAGCATTTTTATAACCTGAAGCCCCTCCTCTAAATATAGAAAGCCCTCTTACTACATCTTCAGATCTGGGGAAAGGGGCTCTTCCTACTTCACTTTTAAATATACCCATGATTTCTAACTTTTTTTCTATAAAGTCCTCTATATTTATAAATACATTGGGTCTAAAACTCTCTAGAGAATTATTTATTCCAAACTCAGTCTCAGATAATGTTTCATAAGCATATACCTTTTTAACTGTATTATATCTAAACCACTTGGTACAACACAGGGAAGCTTCTGAAACAATTCTATGATCACTGTGTATGTCACCGTAATTTGGAATATATAAAATCTCACATTTTGTATCAATAATACACCTTGATATTTTATCCACTAAATCCTTAAAAGGTATTCTATCTAATTCCATAGTGGGAAACTCCAATTTAAATACCTTTTCAAACTTATATTCATCTGCTGCGTCTTCTATTTCCGATTCTCTGTTATTTATTCTTTCTTTAGAAAAGCCTAGCTCCTCTGTCATTGAAGTTACTATAACCCAATAAACTTTATAACCTTCTCTTACATACTTTAATATAGTTCCTCCGCAGCCAAGGGTTTCATCATCTGCATGGGGTGCTATAATTACCACATTACTCATTATTCTCCTCCCTACAATAAAGGGTCCTCCCTTTTAGCTACATAAGTTTTAAAATCCAATTCCCTCATCAAAGTTATAATTTTATCAGCTGAATTTCCGCTGCCATAGGGTGACTGCACCTTATCCAATGAGGCCTTAAACTCTTTACTTAAAACCTTCTCTACTCCCCTTATTATATTACTCACCCCCGGATCTACAAAAATCACATTTTCTCCGCACAACCTCCCTTTTTGTCTATTTCCCACATTAATTGCACCTAATTTCAACAAAGGTGCTTCATATAATGCTGCACTGGAATTTCCAATGATAAACATGCTATTTCTAAGTAAATTTATAAATAAAGTTCTGGGAACATTTTTATAGAATTTAAAATTTTCTTTATCATGGTATTTTGTTATTACTTCTATAATTTTTTTGTTGCCGCTGTCTACATTTGGATAACCTACAAATGCATTTACAAACTTTCTTTCAAGGGCAATTAATATTTCTTCAAAGCACCTGCCTGCCTTATCTTCTTCCCCTGCCAGGGGGTGAAACATAACAACTGCATAATTGTTCCAATGTGATCTTTCCATAATATGAACTACTTCTCTTTTTTTCATATATTTAGCGGAAACAAACTTATCCAGTGATGGACTTCCCACATTAAATATCCTGTTTTTATTTTCTCCAATCTTTATTAGTCTTTCTTTTGACTGCTCATTACTGACAAAATGAAGAGATGATAATTTAGATACTGCATGCCTCACTGGATTATCAATATTTCCATCCACAGCATGATCTCCGGCAAAAAAATGTATGGTTGGAATTCTAAGGTATGTTCCTATTAATGCTCCCACAACCACTTCTTCTCTATCTCCAGCATATAAAATAATATCTGGTTTATACTCCTCCACTATATGAATACAATCCTGTAATAGTATGGACAGTGATTTAACTCTTGAAGCTCTTGAATTAGAGTCAATAAGATTTTCAATTTTAGCTATTATAGGTATTCCGTCTTCCACTATATTTTTTAAAGTATATCCGTAGGTTTCCGATAAATGGGCTCCTGATACAATAAGCTCTATTTCAAAGTCCTCTGCTTTATTCAACTTTTTATACAAAACACTCATAAGTTCATAATCTGACCTAATTCCAGTAAAAGCTAAAACTTTTTTAATACACATCCGAATCCCCCATTTGTATATTCCAATTATCACAAGCACTTAAATCAGTGCCTTTTTCTTTAAAATCTTTAACACCAAAGTAAGAAATAGGTTCACAGTTAACAAATCCATACTCTTTTACCGCTTCATACATGATATCATTTAACTGACACCACATATTTACATATTTTAAATCATCTTTTTTCCCTTTTTTAATAACCCCTTCTAATATCTGCTTTGTATAATAATCCTCTAAAGAATTAATTTCTACTATATCAATTTCACTATTATTAAACTTCTTAGTAACTATTGAGGAAACTACACTTTGTCCCTGAACTATTACATAATTGTCATATTTGTTAACAGGATTATCTCTAAATCTCCATTTTAGATATTTCAAATCCTTATATACTCTCATTTTTTCATTATGGTTATTTATAAGTTTTGAATAATCAAGCAAAAACTTTTTGTCATTAATAATATTAAAACTTCTGTAATTTACAAGGCTTCCTATTGTAGATAAATTTAATTTCATAGTGGGCATTTCACATACATCTCTCCAATTTAATCTATTTACAAAAATAAAATGAGAATTTCTGTTTGGAAAACCAATTACTGCTCTATAATCATATTCTTTCATTTTCTCGTACAAGCTATTTGCTAGTTTAACAAATAGTCCTCTTCCCCTAAAATCAGGATGTGTCATTGTAGTCATAGATAACGCAGCTTTTTCTATATTTCCATTAACACAAATTTTACAGGGTGATACAGAATAATTTGCTATTACCTTATTATTTTCAAGGGCAGCATTAACCAATATATCTTCCAGGGGATTATTTAAATATCTCCATGTTAAAAATTCTTCAGATATTTCTCTATTAAAACAATCCCTAAACAATCCTTGAAATTCTCCTATCCTCTTTAAATATTCAGTTCTATCTATAAATTTGAATTCCACTAAACTTACCTTCTTTATAGTTCTATAAGTTCATCTTTTTTAAAACTTCTTTTTGCCTTTTTTCCAATAACATAACTCCAATTTTTAGGTGATATTCCCGTTCCTGGTCTTTTTACACATATATTTTCTTCTGTAAATACCTCTCCAGATGCTATGGAAATTTTAGCTGCCAGACTTTTTCTTGCTGCCAATCTGTTCACTTTTTCCGAAGGTGTCTGAGCCTTTATTCCATCTCCAAGAGCTCTTTCTATATTTCTTACGCATTTTACCATATCCTTGAGTTCCAAAGACCCTAAACTCGCCTTGTGATCCGGTCCCTGCATATTTTTATCCAGTGTAAAATGCTTTTCTATTACCTTTGCACCTAATGCTGCAGCTGCTATAGCCACTTCTATTCCCTCTGTGTGATCTGAATATCCTACAGGCATTTTAAAGGCACTTTCCATGGTCTTCATGGCAAGCAAGTTTACTTCTTTCATTTTAGTTGGATAATCACTATTACAATGAAGTAGCACAATATCTTTTGTACCATTTTCCCTTAAAATATTTAGTGCAAATTCTATATCCGCTAGATTGCTCATACCTGTTGACAGTATAACTTTCTTTTTAAGTTTTGCTATTTTTATAAGATAGGGCACATTATCTATTTCACCGGAGGGTATTTTAAAAATTGACATATCCATACTGTTTAAAAAATCAATACTCTCTAAATCAAAGGGAGAGGATAAAAACATTGTCTTTTTCATATCACAATAATTTTTTAATTCCTTATATTCTCCAAAGCTTAGTTCAAGTTTTTTTAACATTTCCAGTTGAGAGATTTCTTTTCCTGAATTATTAATCTGATAGGGGGCTTTTTTTGCATATTTTGTCACCAGATTATTTGCTTTAAAAGTCTGAAATTTTACTGCATTCACCCCTGCATCCACTGCTTTATCCACCATTTTTTTTGCGGTGTTTAAATCTCCATTATGGTTTACTCCCGCTTCCCCGATTATAAAAATATGGCTCATAAATTCACTTCCCTGCCTGGATTGCCATAAACCTTAATTCCATCTTTAACATTTTTAATAATTACAGAACCTGCCCCTATAAGTACGTTTTTTCCCACCTGAATATTTTGTATTACTGCAGCATTAGTCCCTATATGTGTTCCCCTTCCAATAGAAACTCCTCCACTTAATGCTGCCCCAGGTGCCACATGAACAAATTCATCTATTTTACAGTCATGTTCTACTATGCTCCCTGAGTTTATAATACATTGCTTTTTTATTATGCTGTTTGTATTTACAATTGCCCCTTTTCCTATAAATACGCCTTCTTCGACCTTCGCACTGCAGGATACCACAGCGGTACTATCAATTATAGTCGGAAAACAATATCCTATGCTTTTTAACAAATTATAAATTTTTATTCTAAGATTTGGGTATCCAATGGATCCAATTGCAATAAATGCATTTTTTATACCGTATTTATATAAAGAGTAAAGTTCTTCATCAGAGAAGACCTTATCTGTGTTTAATTCACTGTATTTTTTTTCTTTCTTATCCACAATACCCACAATTTCAAAACTCTTCAGCTCATTTATAGAATCAATAATACTTCTACAGTGTCCCCCTGCTCCAATCAATATTATTTTTTCCAAAGGTTATCCTCCCTGTCATTGCTCAATTAAAGAATTTACATAGTATATATATCCCTTTTATATTTTTCTAAGTTTTTTTCCTCTTTAAACCACTCTATAGTCTCTTTAATACCTTCCTGAAAGGTAAACCCAGGAGTCCAACCCGTTAAATTTTTAATTTTTTCATTAGAGCCCAATAGCCTGTTTACTTCACTTTTTTCAGGCCGTGTTCTCTCCGTTTCACATATAATTTTAGCTTTTGGGTTCAATTGCCTAATAAGTTCTTCCGCAAGTTCCCCTATGGATATTTCCTTTTGAGAAGCTATATTTATCACTTCCCCTATTGTCTTGTCACTTTTACAAACTTCTATAAAACCCTCTACAGTATCTTTTACATAATTAAAATCCCTTGTGGGCGTTAACAAACCTAATTTTATCTCTTCTTTTTTTGACAATAACTGAGTTATTATGGTAGGTATTACAGCTCTTGCTGATTGTCTGGGACCATAAGTATTGAAAGGCCTTACTAGAGTTACAGGCAGTGAAAAACTTCTATAAAAAGACTCAGCTAGTTTATCAGCTGCTATTTTAGTAGCCGCATAAGGTGATTGTGCCTGACAAGGGTGCCCCTCTGTTATTGGTACAAATTTGGCACTGCCATAAACCTCTGAAGTGGAAGTTATAATAATTCTCTTTACATTTAATTCTCTAGCCCCTTGAAGCACATTTAATGTACCTTTTATATTAGTATCCATATAAGAATAGGGGGAATAATAACTAAAGGGAATGGCTATTAATGCTGCCAGGTGATAAACATCATCTATGCCTTTTAAAGAATCCTTTACTCTAGCTGAATCCCTTATATCCCCGCTGAATATTTCTATTTCCTTTAACATATGTTCTGGCAGTGTATCAAGCCATCCCCAGGAATTAAAGGAATTATAATATACAAAAGCTCTCACCTTATATCCCAAGTTTAAAAGTTTTTCCACCAGGTGGCTTCCTATGAATCCATCTGCTCCTGTTACTAAAACTCTCTTCATTAATTGCCTCCTACTTATACTCTATACATTATTCAAAGTATATACTGCAATCTTCATTACTTAAACATTCATTATTGAAAACTTTTAATTTATAATAATATCTTTTATTGTAAATTAAACAACAAAACTCTCCATTACAATTTGTAAGTGTATATCCACAAAACTTTTTATAATCTGAATGTGGAAGAAATGCTTCCAATATAACTATTGCATTTTTAACTGGATTTCCATTTCTATAACATACTTTTCCATTTATAAGTACCCTATTACAACTCTTCATTTTGGCATTCCTTCCACTTAACTTGTAATTTACTCCTAACATAAAGGTTTAATTATCGGTTCATATACATATAGTTCATAGCTTACATTGTTGATTTTGTTAACATTTATGGCATAGGATCCAGAATTATTGGTAATTGCATATCCAATATCTGTTTCTTTAGGAGGTCTATAATTGTGATTTATACTTTTGATACCAATAACAGCTCCCTCCACCGGGTTATACTCTGAATTTAATACCTTTCCTTCTATTAATATATCCTGACTGCTTTCTAATACAATTCTCTTATCCAATACCCTATATAATCCTAATTCCTGTGGGGTTATAATAATCTCTGCATAAGATTTCAAAATTCTACCCTCCCCTTTACTATTCACTACATATTCAAAGGAGAATATATATTCATTTCATAAAATATATTCGATAAAATCTCCAGAGAAAATAAATATTTTCCTTTATTATCCGTATATGCATAGCCAATTGTTTCTCTGGCATTACTGCTATAATTAACTCGAATCACCTCTATGGCAGCACCTATACTTGGCATTTTATTTAAGTTGTATACAGTACCTTTAATAATTACCCTTTCATGCTCCTTTAAAATCAGATTTAAATTATATTTTCTGCATGGATTTAAATTATTAGAATTTATTATTATGGGATTTTTTTTATATAACTCTATAGTATCTATATTATTTATCATCATTTTCCTCATCTATATCCTCTGTAAATATAGTCACTGTGGTATCCTTACCCGCAGCAGTATCTTCTGATGATATTATCGATCCCTTCTTTTCTTTTCCGTCGATTACCATCTTGCTTATTTTTACTTGTTTATATATCTTACCATTTATTACCTTTTCCATTACTTTACCTCCATTACTAAAACTCTGCCATAATTTCTGCCATTATGGATTCAACTTCTCTTAAGAAATCTTTCATTTTTTTGAAATAAGCTAAAAAACATTTGCTTTGATACCTTAAGTTTGAAGTAAGAGAATCATACTCTTTAGCAGACATATTAAAAGTTTCTTCCTTTATGTCAAATAAGAACTTATTAAAATATCCGCCAAGGTAGAGTCTTCCTGATGATGATTCAAATCCACCTACTATCCCCAGAACATGCAGAAACTTTTCAAGTTCTACATCATCTTCCTCCATATCCATTAAAGACTTATAGGATTTCACAGATAATAAATCTTTACAAAGTTCCTCCCCTTCACTGGCTGCATCTATGCATCTTTTTACATATTCCAATATATTACAAGCTATATTTTCTGCGTCTATTTCAATGAATTTATTATCTACAACACAATTTTTTTTCGTGTTTTGAACCTTATATATTTTAAATACATCACATAATTCCATGTGGGGTGCACCTTTAATTTCTGCTCCATAAGATGCATTGATGAATTCTACATTATTTACTCTGCTTTGAAAACTTATATACTCTTCTATTTTTGTCTTGAATTGATTCAGTGTTACATTGGTTTTTACTTCCTTACCAAATATATCTTTAACATTCAAATCAGCATCATATCTATTTTTTTTATCACCATGGAAAATAGAAGAATCTGAATGATGTTTACCATAGGTAAAGGCAAAATCCTGTCCTACTAATATAATGGGAGAACATGCCATAAAATTTGCAATGTCCACACAAGTATGAGCTACAGATCCTCCAAGATACACTCCTTTAAGTCCGCTTAACTTAGGTATGGTTTTTGACAATAGTGTAGATAAATATATTTTTTTTCCTTTATAATCTCTTATCAAATATCTATTGCTATATTCATAAAATGCAAGGGGTATATCTTCCTCCAAATAATCTTTCATCATATCATAATTGTCATACACAGGGTCTATGGATACAACCATGTCTGGTCTTATACCATTTTGAAGCATTGCCTTTAATGTTCTGCTTCCTGCTATTATAAAGTATTTATCCAGATATCTTTTATATTTAACCATCTGCTGAATATTTTTGTCTAAAGAAGGCCCTGCTGATACTATTATTGCCGGAATACCTCTATTTACATTTTCATATAAATTAAGGGGTACTGCACTATTTAAAGATTTCAGATTGCCTATTAAATTTCTGATAAATACTTCTCTGAACCTATTTGCAATACTTATGGAAGAACATGCTGTATAATAAACACATTCCAAATTTTCCATAAATGTTTCGTATTCTTCTCTATATACACTAGAATAATTTCCAAAGGCATGAACATATAAATTATTAAAGTTTGTAATATTTATTATGCTGTACAATTTAGATTTTACAGAATTTCCATCATAAAAAACTAATTTTATATTATCACTATTTATATTATTTTGATTTTCATCAAATATTTCTTTATTGGGTTCAAAAATCAGTATTCTATTTTTACTGCACAAAAGCTTATATAAATCCTCTAAATATTCTCCTGTATCAATGCCAAAGATAATGATTAATGAATCGAACTTAATATCATCTACAGTTTTTAATAAAGCATTGATATCTTTTTTATAATTATCCCTGTCTGCTAAATAATTATATTTTTTTCCTTTTCTTATATAATAAACATGATATCCGTCCAAGGTTTCAATTTTTTGCATAGTATCTCCCTAATATTATCTCTTTAGAATATTTTCTTCTTTAATTTTATAATATTAAAAAATGCACTGTTTGTTACTCATAGCTTTATATAAAAAACTGTCCCAAAACAAATTTAAAAATTATTTTGGAACAGCTGTATTTTAAATTATATTGTTACTAAAAATCTAATTATTAAACTCCAAAGAATTTAATTACTAGGGCAACATTAGCCTTACAAGTTACCCCATACCTACCTACTGCATCTGTAAAAGTGGTGTGTTGTGCTTCGCCAGTTGTTGGAGCAGTACTTTCCCAAACCTGAACAGCGCCACTTTGCATAGCTGCTCCAGTAGGACTTATGGCTGTTCCTCTTAATAGAAACATTCCCCAGGTACTTGTACTGATATCTTTAGTATAGGCTGTTCCTGAATCTGCAAGAGATGCTTCAACAGTAACTGCTTTTGGTCTATAGTTAGCCATAGCACTCTCTCCTTTTAATTTACATTTTGAGCATTAATCACTCTAATTATATATTATATATAGCTTGTGAAATTAGTTACAGTTCTTATGAATTAGTTATAGTTCTTATGCCGGTGAATATGCAGTTAATTTATAAGAATATCCACTTTTCCATAAAAGTGACACCCCATAGGAACCATCATCCAGTGTAAAAGTTACACCTATATTTCTCTCTGCTTTTGGTATTACATTACTGTCAATTTGAACTATATCAATAGCTGCATGGGGCAACGGTATTTTCTTTGGACTGTAAACTATGCCTTTTAGAAGTACATATTCTTCATTTGGCAAGACAGCATTCTTACATATCACTCTTTCTGTGGTTAATTCTTCTCTAGATATTACTTTTTTTACTAAAGCACACATACTACTTCCCCTTTTCTATATTTTATCTGCTCATACCAATATATCTTATTTTATCTACTTAGTTATTGATATCATATATTACAATTTTACTAATAAGTAGTCCTATGATAATATAGAACAATAATAAATACAAATGTCTCTTTTATGCAATTAGAAATGGAGTTGAACTATACTATGAATGAAAAACTCAAAGTGAACATATTAGGATTTTTTACTGTTTTTCTGTGGGCATCTGCCTTTCCACTTACAAAAGTAGCAATGGCTCATTACACCCCAAATGCACTAGGATTTGTACGATGCACTGTGGCATCTATTTTTCTGATTATAATTGGAATATTTAATAATATACGCAAACCCGAAAAAAAGGACATACCCTTGTTTTTCCTGTCTGGCTGCCTTGGATTTACCCTATATATGGTTACTTTTAATACTGGTATTCAAACATTGACCTCTGCCACCTCCAGTATCATTATAGCACTCACTCCTATCATGACTGCAGTAATTGCTTCTAGCTATTATGGAGAAAAGATTAAAGCTATAGGCTGGTTTGCTATCACATTATCCTTTATAGGTGTTTTAATTCTTCTTCTGTGGGATGGTATATTCTCCGTGAATATAGGTTTAATTTGGACTATAGGTGCCGCTATTGTTTTTTGTGGTTATAACATTTTAAACAGAAAACTCTCCTCTATGGGATATACATCACTGGAAATCGCTACATACAGTATGGTCTGTGGTACCATATTACTGGCAGTTTTCCTGTCAGATGGAGTTACACAGACACTGACTTCTAAACCAGAACATATTTTATCAGTTATATACCTGGGTATAATGCCAAGCGCAATAGCGTACTTTCTCTGGGGTACAGCCCTATCCCTTGCAGAGAAAACAAGTGAAGTCACCAATTTTATGTTTATTACTCCGCTGCTTTCCAGCCTGCTGGGATTTATGCTGTTAAAAGAGGTTCCAAGTATGGGTACTTTTATTGGTGGAACAATTATTATTTTAAGTATTGTCTTATTTAATTTAAAAGGAAAATAGAAAAGTTCTAAAAATATTTAAAAATTCAAAGAGTAGTTTAGATTTAATTATCCTTTTTATTTTTTAATTTATTTAAAATACTATCTATTTTTTTATCCATCTCTTTATTTCTATCAATAAAATTTTTAAACCCTCTTATTGATTTATATATTATTACCATAATTAAAAATAATAAAATAAAATTAATGACAGTACAGATAATAGCTACATAATCAACTTGCATATAAAAACTCCTTCCTAAATAGCAGATGTGAGTGTTAACCTAACAATGTAACTAAAGGTTTACTTTTCCACCATATCTTACAAATATATTTTCAATATATTTATTTTTACATAGATAAAGAGGGGTGTGTCCTGCATTATTCTTTGAATTTATATTGAAATCAAGGGAGATAAGTACTTTTAAAAAATCTTCAAAAGTTTCAGCATTACAATTCAAATAGTCATCATGTAAAAGAGTATTGTTGTATTTATCGGTGTGCTTCACATTTGCTCCATATTTTACAAGAAGCTTCAAAAGATCCACAGAATAACTAAAATTACAGTAAAATACCGGGGTTTTGCCAGATATATTTTCAGCATTTACCTTAGCCCCCCTATCTAACAATAATTGCACAACATCAATTTTAGGCTTTATTCTTGCACATATTCTATGCAGAGGTGTTTCTTTCAAATAACTTTGGTGACTATTTATATCCGCTCTATTATCAATTAAAAACTGTATTACTTTAAAATAATTATTTTCACAGTTATCTATGGCAAAATGAAGCAGACTTTTACCATCATACTCCAAATTAATGTCTCCTCCATTTTTTATAAAAACTCTAAGTTCATCTAAATTTCCCTCTTCTATTATTGTTAAAACAGATTTTGGCCTTGAACCAAACAAAATATCATAAATTTTCATAATACTCCTCCCAATAATATTCTGTTAGTATACAGTACCCTATAATTCTTCTATGACTAATTCTAGTATATCATGAAATTTCTTGATTATAATGTTACTAAAGAAATATTTTATCTATTTGTTTACGATCATAATCAAGTATCCATGTATTTAATTTTTTATAAAATGATATCAAAGTATTCTTATCATGGGCAACAATATCAAGACCTCTATCATCATATAAATGCAGCATAATATGGTTCTGAATATCAAATAAATATACAGACGCAACAAACTCCTGCATCCCCCCCAAATCTCCAAGAATAATTTCTGTAAATACTTTGTTTATTGGAATTTTACATTTTTTTAAATCCCAATAAAATTGAATTTTCTTCATAATATCCCCATCACTCTTAATATCTTTTAAATACTCTTCCTGTGGTAAGATTGGTGTAATTCTTTCTGAAAAAAGAATTTGAAAATCTCCCTTATTTCTTTCAGGTTGAGAATACACTTCCCATATTAAAATACCTGGAGATTTTATTCCATTATTATATATGGTCATAGCACGCCTCAAAGCATTTTTAACATATTCTTTTCGTGGGATCATATTTTTGCCATATACATCGCCAATACCTATTTCAAAGCGAATGCCATAAGGACAATTATAGAATATAGGTTGTTTTAAAAGATTTAATCCCAATAATTTCAGTTCTTTATCCACTTGCTCTTTAAACAAATTTTTTATTCCACCTTCCTTATCTTAATATATCCACTACATAATTTTTTTGATAATCTATAATAATAATGTCATACTATTATTAAATCAAAGTATTATTATTAAAATTCTTTAGTTCTTATATATTCTATTCAAGTGATTCTTTGGCTCAGGTGAAGTTTGCCTATAAGCCATAGGCTTCATTATCTGAACCTTTTTGTAAAAAAGTTATAAGGAGTGTTAACATGATTTACAATTTTGATGAAATTATTGACCGAAAAGGTACAAACGCCATGAATACAGATGGCTTTCGTGATTATATTTTTCACTCAGCTCCAACAATGAAGTTTCCATTTGCTGATGACGAATTTATTCGCATGTGGGTAGCAGATATGGAATTCGCCACACCTCCTGAAATTATACAAGCTGTAAAAGAACGTTTAGATCGCAGAATCTTCGGTTATACAAAAATATTTCATACTGAATATTACAAAGCATTTTCTAAATGGACAAAACGTCACTATAATTGGACTTTTGAAAAAGATCATCTACTTACTTCCCCAGGTATTATTCCTGCATTGTATGAACTAGTGGAATATATATGTAAACCAGATGAAAAAATTTTAATAGTAACTCCCTTATGCTTTCTTTAAATATGCTGTAAAATATAATAACTTGGAATTAGTAACATCTATTTTAATTGTAAACAATGGATATTATACTATGGATTTTGATAACATAGAAGAGAAAGCAAAAGATAAAAAAAGTCTCCCTCTGTATTTTCTGTAACCCTCATAATCCCAGCGGACGTGTATGGACACCTGAAGAATTGACAAAATTAGGAGATATATGTTTAAAGGTGACTATTCAGCCATGATGACATGATGACCTGAATTTCAGATATGCCAAGAAGAGATATCCTAATAAAAATATCCCTTTTATTAAAAGCTTAAGTCACTGTAGGATCTATAGGATTATCTGTAAAAGCAGACTCTAAACAGTCCATAATATTCTTAGAGTGCTTACGTACAGTAGATATATATCCACGAATCCTGGCAAAGAATTCCGCACCACATAAACTTCTAAATGTACCAGAAACTTTTTGCTTTACCTTCGTCATACGAATATCACGTTCTGCCTGGTTATTATCAAATGGTATATCGAAGTCATTCATAAATCTTAGTACTTCATCCTTATGTAAAGAAAGACGTTCAAGTAGGCTTTTACTTTTGCTATTTTTTCTTTTACCAGTTTTAGAATCAATGTTTAGCTTAAAATCCTCTTCTTGTCCAACTTTAATTATGTTACTTTTGGATGGAACTCTAACACAGATAAATTCTTTATTGGGGATAAGCAATATGGATATTTAGAAAGTGACTATATATTTTTTCTGCACAATTCAACACACCTTAAATATTGATTATATTTTACCGAATTTATTCTTACACCCCCTATCATATAAAATCCTTTTTTCCATTAGATAACTTGCTTAAACCTACTGGTATTATTATTGATACTATATTAAAATCTTGTCTTTTCATTCTACTTAATGGCAATATATAAATAGCAATGTGCTTTTCCATCTTTGGTATATTCACCTGGAACAGTGCTTTCATAATCTTTAGTAAAAGCTCTCTTTATATCTCCTGTTTTTTGTTCAAGCCACACTTTTTCCCATGCCTTTCTTGTGCATACATCTATCTCTCCATTTTTATCTTTTTCATCATATTTTTTATACAACCCTTTATTTACTTCTATTTCCATTATTCGAAAAAAATCAGCTGTTACAGTCATTATAGTAAGATCATAATCTCCATTTTCATCACTGGAATAATTACTGTATTTTGAAACTGGAGAAATCCCCTGTTGAAATACATGCTCTCTATCAAAAAGAATAGGTAGTTTACCACTGATAACATCTTTCCAAACTTCACTAATTATTTTTGCTCCCTCTTGAGTATTATTCGTTCTCACTGTTACTTCCTTTAATTTATAAGACATGATTTTATTCCTCTCCTTATATGAATAATTACTTTTTTATTTTTTAATAGTACCACACTAAATGTGACAACAGTATGTCATAATAGTTTTACCTGCACCATTGGAGCTGAGAGAGGTTAAAATCCCACCTAACTTCATTTCAATTGCTTTTTCCATCTCTATATACCCTTCTTTTTTAAGATTTATGGCAATGATTTCGCTTTCCAGACGAGATATCTTAACTAAAGACATCATTAGAAAATTAAGTTTTTTAGCCTGGGCAGCCAGTTCCTTTGCACATACAGCACTGTCGCACTGTCCTCTGGTAGATTATGTTCCATAAGAATCTGGAAATAACTAACTTAAACAATCAGTAACATAATGAACTTACTTTAATATTATATGTTAAATGATTCTTTATTTTATCATTGAATCCTTTGTTTTTATGATACATAAAAACAAAGGAGGTGTTATTGTGAAAAACAAACATGGTTATAATAAAAATATTCCAGTCAATTTAAAATATTGCAGATATTTAGGAGAAGGTCATAGTGGACAAGTATATTTAATGCCAAATGGAAAAGTTCTAAAAATATTTAAAAGTTCAAAGAGTTGTAAAAGGGAATTTGATATATTAAAGTCAGTAGAAGAAAGCCCTCATTTTCCTAAAGCCTATAAAATGGACAACTATTATATAATTAGAGAATATGTAGGGGGAATAAATGTAAAAGATTATCTCATAAAATATGGTTTAAACAAATCTTTTGTTATAAGAATAGCAGAATTAATTGACCATATGAAGAAACTAAAATTTACAAAATTAGAAATAAGATTTCCACACCTATTTATTCAAGAAGATGGAACACTTATGCTAATAGATCCAAGAAAAAGCTATGAACAAAATATACCTTATCCAAAATCTTTTCTAAGAAAGCTAAAAAAAATGGGATTATTGGAAAGATTTATAAAAATATTAGATGAAGAAAGGCCAGACATGAAATTCCCAATTACCCATAACAAAACAAAATAATTCAAATTATATGTGGGGGTATAACTACAGCCCCCACTATATTAGTTTTGTATATAAACCTTCTCCCTAATATTACTTTTATATACATTAATGATAATTGTAAAATATTTATATCTTTTTAATAAACTCAGTATATATAGTACTTGGTACTTCATTTTCTAATTTTATTTTAGCAGTTATAGGTTTTTCTCCTTTATATTCTACTACATACCCTTTTCCTATGTAAATATACGGTTGAACAACTCCATCTATTTTCTTATATTTTCTTAAAAAGATATGCAAATTAATACCTCTTTCTTTATTAAATATAATATTTTTTCCTCTTTCTGAACTCTGTGATGTACTATTAGGACTTTGCCACTGAAAGTAGTTTCTGTCTATAAGTTTATCTTTATAATTAATGCTTTCTTTTATATCTTTTTCTTTATGCAAATCCACAAAAATAAAATATTCATTTTTATTAGTTATAAGTCCACTTCCTCTAAAAGAGCTATGGATTTTAGTATAATTTGAAAGCAACGCCACATCTACCATTTTGTACTGCTCATATAGTTTTAAAAATGGAACTCCATAATAATTACTTGAAAAGTTTTTTTCATACCTTATAAGTGCATAATTTATAATATCTTCAATATAACATCTATATTCTTTATTATGTATCACTTTTTTAAACTTCCAAGTACAAACTAATATTTGATCCTTAAATTCAACTAATTTAACAGTACTTTTTATTTGAGCTGTATCATAGTAACTTTGATTTAGACAATTAAACGCATGTATAATACTATTATCATCTACATAATCAATACATTTTAATATTTCACCTCTAGCCTGCTTTAAGTTTATTTTTTCATGATTCAAAAGATACTTTAATATACTAAACTCATAAATTCTTTTTATTGGTAACTTATCAGCAATCTCTTTCAATATTTTAGAGAAATCCTCATCTTCCAATATCCTTTTTAAATTTTTATTATTTTCCATTTTAGCTACAAAAGAGAGATAAGTTTTTTCCTTGCTTAAAAATCTTAAGGGATCTGGTGCTCCATCATACTTTATATAATCCATAAGAAAATATGGTACTTTTCCTCTATTCATTTTTTTAAATTCCAAATATTCTTCTTTTAAATACTTCATAGAATTAAAATTTTCTTTATTTAATTGCTCTAAAATTCTCTCTTCAGCAACTTTATCCATTTGAATATTAGTACATCCCGGTATATTTGCAAATTGAGTTGATACCACTACTTTTAAACTATCCTTATCATAATACCTTGAACCATTTAATGCTATAGCTATTAAAAATGTCTTTTTATGATTTCCTATAAAGTCCAACACGGTTAAAAAGGTTTTACCTTCATGTTTTCTAAGTCCCCTGCCAAGCTGTTGTATAAATATAATAGGTGAGCTAGTAGGTCTAAGCATTAAAATTAAATTAATAGATGGTATATCCACACCTTCATTAAAAATATCTACCGTAAATATAACTTCTAATTCATCATTATCATTTTCTAATCTTTTTATATAAACTTCTCTTTCATTAGGAGAATTTTTTCCTGTTAAGCATACACTTTTTATACTTCTTTTATTAAATTCACTTGCCATATACTCTGCATGATCTATATTTGCACAGAAAGCTATACACTTACATTTTTCTCCGTCATATCCGTAAAACATCATTTTTTCTATTATAAAGTCAACTCTTTCATTAACTTTCAATCTTTTAACTATTTCATCAATATCCTGTAAACTTACGTCACTTAAGTCTATGCCATCAATATCTGTTATACCAAAATAATGAAATGGAACTACTAATTGTTGTTCTAAAGCCTCTTTAAGTCTTACTTCTAAAGCTATATTACCATCAAAAACATCAAATATATTCCCACCATCACACCTTTCCGGTGTTGCAGTCATTCCAAGTAAAAATTTAGGTTTAAAGTAATCCATGATTTTTTTATAAGATGCACTAGCTGCATGATGAGCTTCATCTATAATAATATATTCAAAATCATCTTTTTTAAAATTATCAAGATAATTATTCATTGATTGTACAGTGGAAAATACATAATCTGCATCTATTTCTTTAATTGTACCTGTTAAAAGTCCTGTACTCTTATTTTTATTCTTTACTAATTTCTTGAATGTTTCCTCCGCATCTCTCAAAATTTCTTCTCTATGTACTAAAAAAAGCATTCTTTGGGGATTATATTTTATAACATCAAAAGCTGACATATATGTTTTACCTGTACCAGTAGCTGCAACAACCAATGCCTTATTTTCACCTGAATGCCTTAATCTATCTAAACTTTTCATTGCCATCTTTTGCATTTGATTTGGTTTTATTAATTCGTAATTACTAAAATCTAAAGCCTTATTAATCTCACTTTTTCTAATTTCCTTGAGAAAACTTCTGTAACCATTAAGAAAGTCATCACTTACAATAGTGGTCAAATTCCATAATCCCAAGTATTCTTCTAAAACCTGACGCGTAAAACTATTATCTCTTTTTGAAACAACTTTTACATTCCATTCAACATTACTTTTTAAAGCTCTTTGAGTTATATTAGAGGAGCCTATAATTATTTTATATTCTTCTCTATTCTCAAAGATATAAGCTTTAGTATGAAAACCCTTATCCTTATCAACAATAAAAACCCTTAAATCAATATTACTAAATTTTCTTATTCTTTCAAGCGCCTTGGGCTCAGTAAAATTAAGATATGTTGAAGTTAATATTTTTCCCTTAACACCTTTTTTATGGAGTTCTTCAAAACTATCCAATAAAAGTTGAAGACCACTAAAATTAATAAATGCTACACTGAAATAAAATTCATCACATTGGCTTAAACATGCCTTAAGTTCTTGTAACAGATTCCCTTTTTGTGAATTAACTATTAATTCATTATTAATAACAAACCTGCTATCTTCTATTTCTTTACTGTTAATATAAAAATCATTACTATCTTGCTTTTCTATATTACTTATTTTATCAAATATTGATTTCACATTATCACCTGTATTAATTTAATATTTTTATACAGAGAACACATCATATAATATTTTACTAAAAATCTAATCAACGCTTATCACATGAAACACAAATATTTTCATATAAAAAAGCAATGCTTATTGTCATCTGTATGTAATACATATCTTAGATCTATAAATGCTATTATTTTATACTTTTTTTAATTCCTCCATAACTAATATATCTGCTGGAACCCATGTAAGTTTGTCCAATTCATTTAATGGTATCCACTTAGCATCATTATGAACATTTAAATGGATTTTTCCTCCGCATACATCACACAAGAAACAATGCATTATAAGATTAAAATTTGGATAATCATAATCAATAGTAGTTACATATTTAGAAACATGTATATCCAATTCTAATTCTTCTTTAATTTCACGAACAAGAGCTTCTTCCCTTGTCTCTCCAGATTCTATTTTGCCACCTGGAAATTCCCACATATCCTTAAACTCACCATAGCCACGACATGTAGCAAATATTTCATTACCCTGCTTTATAATTGCAGCTACTACTTCTACTGTTTTCACTTATATACTCACCCCAAAACATATAATAATTATATTATAATTTGATATATAATCGCTACTCTAAAAATAAAATGGATTAGCAGCCAAATGTCAAAACCTATCTTTATTATTTATTAACTGAGTTTAATATTTATAGTGTTTCTTTAACTAAAGACTATTAAAACTTCTTTTAGAGCACTAAGTTTTCCATTAGATTAACATTTTCTCAATATCTAATACAGTATTAACAATAAAATCTGCGCCTGCTTTTTCAAGTTCAGCTCTATCACCATATCCGTACAGAACACCAATTGAATCTATTCCTACATTTTTTGCACCATTAATATCATGTTCCCTATCTCCTATCATTATTACTTTTGGTAAATTGGTAATATTACAGCTTTCTAACGCATATTGAATAACCTCATCTTTTTTAACTCTTGTTCCATCAAGATTACTTCCCGCAATATACATGAAATATTTGGCAATATGAAAATTCTCTAATATTTGTTGTGCAAATACTTCAGGTTTAGATGTTGCAACAACCAGTGTTTTGTTATTATATTTTAATGTTTTAAGTAAATCCTCAATTCCGTCATAGATCAAATTCTCAAATATACCCCTTTTTCTATAATACTCACGATAATATTCTACAGCAGTTTTTGCTTGTTCTTTTGAAAATCCGTAGTAACATTCAAAAGAATCCTTTAAAGGAGGTCCAATAAATTTATTTAATTCCTTTCTATCATTTACCTTTATATCATATTTTTCAAGAGCATATATAACTGAGTTTATTATGCCTACTGCAGAGTCCGTTAGTGTACCATCAAGGTCAAATAGTATACTTTCATATTCCATTACTCATTCCCCCATCCTACATTTATTCACTATTATACACATTGTCAATACTTTAGGAAATAATATCAAATATATTTTTCACTTTTCATCATTATTCTGTCTAAATGTTCTCTTTTTACTGTCTATATATAAAAAGCCTATACCGTTTGATATAGACTCTAGTTATATATTAAAGAATGTAAAGTAATCTATTTTCTAAAACCACCTTCTTAACCTTACAAAAACGCCTAAAATTATTACAGCTATGATATCTACGATAGCAATTATAGGCATCGTTATTACAATAATTAATGAATCCGATTTAAAATAAGCAGCCAAAAATAAATAACGAATATTTAGGCCAATAACTATGTTATTGAATATGGTTTGCCTTGTTCTAGATAAACTATCATTGTTAATAGCAAATTTATTAATCAAGGTGCGAAGTGCAATGCGGACATCTAGTTGCATCTATGGGTATATCGCTTGAACAATACTTACATTTTTTAGTATCTACTAATTCTTCTTCTTTCTTCTTATTTAAAAACTTATTCATTTGATTTATAACTATAAATATACAAAATGATATTATAAGAAAATCAATTACGTTATTTATAAATGTTCCATAATTTAAAGTTGGAACACCTGCTTTTTTAGCTTCCTCTATTGTGTTAAAGTGACTATTGCCTAATGTTATAAATAAATTGGAAAAATCGATTTTACCAAGCAGTAGTCCTACTAATGGCATTATTATATCATTCACTAAAGAAGATACTATCTTGCCAAATGCACCTCCTATAACAACACCTATTGCTAAATCCATAACGTTTCCCTTCATAGCAAAATCCTTAAATTCTTTTAACAATATAATCTCCCTTTCCATGATCTAAAATTAATCTACTCTTTACATATTATATCAGGAGATATTTTCCTTATCCACCTTTAATTTTTTCATATAAAACACCTCACCTGTTTAATGGCATCATGATTTTATCATATAGTTTATTGTTTCATAACTATTATGTACTTTTAATTTTGAAAAAACAAAAGATTTCTCATTATAAAAAATACTCTTACCTCAAAATATTAAATCTGCAACTGTGATTTCATTGCGGTTTTGTCTGTGAATTTTGTTGAGATTTTTTAATCTTATTATAATAAGCCTTAGAATCACTTATCCAGGGGTGCAGCAGTGATTATCCCCAACTTAAAGAAGATGGGAGTGTCAGCTAATTCTAGCCTTCGGATAAAAATTGCAGAATATACAGGGATTTTGACGAGTTGATTAAATTAGGTATAATGGAATAAAAAGGGGATGATCATATGGTAATGTCCAACAGGGAATTATTTGCTTTAATATACAATAAAGTATTTGAAATTGCTAGTAACTATAATTCTGATTGTATATATGATGAGAAGGTTAAGGAGGAAGTGGCAAGACAGTTTGGTAAAGAAAAAACTGATTGGTTCTATCATACTTGGAAAAAAATTTGAGAGCATTAGCTCTCTTTTTTATGATTAAAACTCTCCAGTTGAATTGAGTAGGGGTTTTGGGTTGATTTCTGTTTCTAAAAGATAAGGAGGTGATTTTTGTCTTGTTAAATGGAGAATGTTACGACAACTCTTGTTAAGGTTCAATCTTTAATAATCTATATAAAAAACCAATTACACCAGTTGTACCTATTATCCAATTTGTTAATGAATTTTTTATATTAAGAGTATTAAAATAACGTGAGTTGGAAAATAAAAAAAGAGTTATAGAAAAGAGTTATAGATATAAAAAATCCCATCAAAATGTTTTATTATATACTGGACAGTCAAAAGTTTTATAAAAAAAGTTAACCCTTTTAGGTAAATTTATAGTATCCTTTTACTTGACAAGAAAAAAAGGAGATACAATCTACAAAAGAGTTAACTAAAAATATTTTAGCATAATCTTTTGAGATTAACTATAAATTATGTGGAATTTATTGAATAAAGTTTTAAATAACTTTAGAAAATGTTTCTCAAGACAAGCTTCATTTAACTGGTTTGTGATTATTATAATTGGTCTTATGCTGCGTTCAGATTCATTGGGCATAACTTCTGTAATACGTGATCTGAACCTTTCATACAATGTTTACACTACCATGATACATTTTTTTCATGCTTCTTCATGGAACATTGAATGTATTGCAATCAAATGGTTTGAACTAGTTAAAAGCTTTGCCCCAATTTACAAAGAAGACGGCGTAACAATCCTTGTAGGTGATGGTGTTAAAGCTTCAAAAGAAGCACGCAGGATGCCTGGAGTTAAAAAATTACACCAGGAATCTGAAAATTCTTCAAAAGGAGAATACATTTTTGGACATATGTTTGGCGGAATTGGAGTACTTGCAGGAAACAGCTTAAAATTGTTTTGCATTCCTCTTTTGATAAACCTACAGGATGGAATAAAAACTATTCGCAGCTGGTCACATCCAGAAGAAAAGTATGAATCCCATATTGTTCAAATGATCCAAAATGGCTTTTCAGTTGCAAAAACTATGGGAAAATCAATTCTTCTTTTAGATAGATACTTTCTTTCTGTTCCAGCTCTCAGTGCTTTGAATAGGCTAAATAACGAAGACAATAAGCTCCTTCAAATTGTAACAAAAGCTAAACAATCTTGTATTGCTTACGAAAAACCTGATAAGTATATTGGCCGTGGAAGGCCGCGTAAGAAAGGGAAATCTATCAAATTAAAAACTTACTTTGAGCTAAAAAAGGATTTTTTTAAGACAACAACACTCAATCTCTATGGCAAGGAAGAAAAAGTTAGTTACTACACTATAAATCTTCTCTGGGGACAGAAATTATATCAGGAATTACGCTTTGTGCTTGTAATCTACAATGGCATAAAATCAATATTAGTTAGTACGGATACTAGCTTAGATTCTGAAACAATAATACGCCTTTACAGTTATCGTTTCAAAATAGAGTGTACATTCCCGCGAACTTAAACAAATAATTGGTGCTTTCAGTTATCAATTTTGGAGTAAATCAATGCCAAAATTAAGAAGATATAAGAAAAAAGATGAAGCTGACCCTATTGATGAAATTCAAAATTCAAAAGAAAAAGAAAAAGAAAGAATTTTATCTACACTAAATACTATTGAAATGTATGTTATGTGTAGCTGCATTGCTATAGGATTGTTACAAATAATGGCATTAAAATTTTCATCAAAAGAATTGGATACCCGACGTTTTAGATTTTTAAGGACACCATCTAAAAAGATAGTTTCAGAAGCAACAGTAGCATATTACCTGCGTAAAAACATTTTTCGCATTATGGCTAAAAATGCGGGATCAAGCATAACTAAAATAATTAAAACTAAGCAGGTAGACCCTTCATTTTATGAGGATCTATAGGCTTCTTAAGTATACAGAACTTTTGACTGTACAGTTATATAAATATAAACAAAAAAATAAAACGAAAGGATGGGATTTTATGCAAAATTTATTAGTAGAAATATTTTATGATGCTGATAACTATTGTATAGCTTTTGAAGAACACTGCCGGAACCATGTTTATCATCAAGCCATATTGAGCATTTTATAGAGGAAAACAACTGTAGTAATTTCTCAATAATAAAGAGTAGAAACTTATCACTTAGTGAAGTC
>ENA-UOOI01000487-UOOI01000487.1-fermentation-metagenome-genome-assembly--contig:-NODE-487-length-50303-cov-25.517254_pt1 | contig 50303 bp, 47 predicted proteins | sample MGYA00245779_ERZ724027 | MGnify/ENA primary metagenome ERZ724027 (study PRJEB28704, sample SAMN03018318) | fermentation metagenome | biome: anthropogenic terrestrial biome; feature: soil; material...
TCCCTCCTAATTCTGCTTTCTCCAAGGTATTTCACTATCCTTCACTTCTCGTCCACTTTTTGATTCATATATATGATATTTCCCTTTTTGGAACCACTCCAGGCTACAAATTCTTCTAGTTGCTATTCCATTATCACTCTCTATGTAATCCTCGGTAAAACCGTGAACTTTAAATAATTTGAAGCCACCAAAACTATTTAAATCCGGAACATAAGCACAAGTTTCTTCAATAACAAGCTCCCTTGCTTGGCGTTTCTTTTCTCCATGTTCACTCAAATTTCCAGTATTGACTTTTTTATCACTTACCTTTCTGGAATAAGAGTTGTTGTTTGAATAACTTGAACCACCGCCTGATGCGCTTGATCCTTCCCCACTTCCACCAAGAAACAACTTAAAAGCAATAAAAATAACCAATCCAATAATCGCAATGACCACAATTCCAGAAATCATTGGTATGATATTTTCAAGCAATAAGACTACTAATGGCAATGCAATATAATTAGCTGCTAAACTAAGTAATCCATATCCAAGCATCCATCTGCAATCACTGATTAAGATCAATACTATAAATGTAATGACAGAAGCGGCAGTTAACACTGCATATGTAATAAGAATAGCTTTCAGGTTTACAGTCATTCCTTCAAATGGTGAAAGTACTGTCATAAGCTGCTCTTCAGAAAACACCAATGAACCAATTGATATCACAAAAACAAATACAAATGCCGCAATAACTAAAGCCAGAACCACCAAATCTATAATCATAATTATCTTTTTTGCTTTCCCAACATTCATAAAATATGAGATTAACATTACCACCATCTGAGCAAGGAAAAGAATCCAAATTGCTTTCGTAATATTTCCGCTTGTCATCATTCCGCTAGATCCCAATGTAAATCCTTGAGAAATTCCATCCGTTCCAAATTCTTTTATTAACGACACTTGATTTAAATATCCACCATGCACAATAAAAAGAATATATCCAACTAAAGCGCAGATGATTGATACAATCATCATTGTAATTGGAATTAGAAACCCTAGATTCTCTATGGGATTCTGTGCAAAACCCTTTATCGTATCAACAGTTCTCCCAGCTGTCTCCTTAATCTTTTTCATTTTGCTAATCTCCTTTGTACTTGATATCTAAATTATACTAATCGCATAACCCTTTATCTTGAAAAAAATATGCAAACTCTAACTATATCTCTTGCATAGTTCCTCACATCTCGTTATTATACTTTTCCTTACTTCTTGTGGTTTTAGAACTTCCACATAATCAGAACACTGCATTGCCCAGGAAACCATTGCGTTTGGTACACACTTAACAGTCACTTCATCCCAATGTTCATCAATATGTGATTTAAAGGTATAACGATCTCCAAAAAAATCGTGCAATAAAGTGTACCGGTTTCTGTCAATCTTAAGTATAATATCTTCTGGTTTTCCATAGAACATATACATATGCTCTGCTTGAAATTCGGATGCTGTATTATCATTCCAGTTTTCTGGTAACCCCTTTACTTCTCTTTTCGGTTTCCTTCTTTCTGATAACTTTGTTTCATTATCAATTGAGGACACTTTTGTTTTTTCAGAAATATCTGACATTAGATCAATCCTATAAATAGAGACATTGGAATACGGTTCCACGCTACAAACCAAGTAGTATTTACCATTATAGAGAATCACATAATATGGACTCGCAATATATGTGATTAACTCTCCATTTGCATCTACCCGCGGAATTAGTTTCTTATTCTTATCATATCCATTAAAATGAAATGAGATTTTCCTACCAATGCCTCTATCCGCATCAATTGCTTTTCTTATAATCTCTAGATTATTCCTTACTGTAGTCTCATCTACTCTTGAATCTTCAAAAACTCCTGCGATACTTTTGCTTATCTTGCCGGTTGTCTCACTAATAAATGGTGAGTACTTCGGATAATTTGCACTAGACAATGACTGTAATTTTCTGATCAGATTTGTCTTTGTCGCATCATCTATATTTTTCAAGAATAAGACTGACTCAATTATCTGATTCAATTCCTCAAATGAGAAAATTTGATTATATTTTAAACTCCGTAATTGGAGCTTTTTAGCGCCCTCTTTTTGCAATCCAATATCACGTGCCCTTAGTTTTTCTTCAAGTCCCTTCGGAATAATTCTGTAATCATCAATTGTAAATCTATCATCTACATATCCATCATCATCCTCAGGGTTTAACTCTTTCATTAATACTTTTAAATAGTCTGTAAGTGTACGTGCAGAGCAAGGATATTCATGTTCTTGCATTAATTCTAATATTTCAGACTGTGATATTGTTGTACATTCATCTGTTTCATTTTGTAAAATCCTTAAGATTTCTAGAATTCTTCCGATAAAGTCAAAACCATGCACTATTTTCTTTTTGTCTCCCATTACTACCTCCACCTGTCCTTAATAGCAACAGATACATTATACCATAATATTTTGGCAATATCTCTCCAAAACTTCAAAAAATAACCACTTATCTATCTAAAACAATAAATAAGTGGTTATACCCTTAATTTCATTTTCTGATAATCGTTTTATAAGTACTTTTCAATCAGCTTATCCCACTGATTTATAAAGTAATTTACCCCGCAAGTTCCAATGATATCAGCCATATCCAATCCCGCTTTCAACATCTTTAATGTTGCAGCCGCCTTGCTTTTCTGGTATCGAATCACATTACCTCTCACAAACTCGACATTCTTAAGTTCAATGGATGTCATTCCACTTGCAGAACATCTACCAGGTCTTTCAATTCTGATATCACCAGTTGAAATATTCTTCTTTAACTTCGAATCGGCAGCTACGATACTTACCAAGATATTATCTGTAGCCAGCTCTCCCGCTGTCATTTTAGTATATTTTTCATCGCAACAATGAACTTCCAATAATACGAAGAACTTCTCAATGTCTGTAAGACGGTTAAAGAATGCATCAAAGAGTTTTTCTGTATCTACATCCAGAATATCAAAGATATCTGTGTCCAGATTATCCGCTCCCTTAAATACTTCTTTCTCTCCACCATCTTCTTCCATCATCTGTTCAATGGATGCATTTCCTTTTATATAATCAAGGACTGCTGTAATGTCTCGAACCGTAACACTTGGTCTTGCTTCATGGATCATCTCTGGAGTCACTGCACTGGTAGCAATCTGTTTTTCTACAGCTACCCTTTTCATGACTCCTAATACTAATGTGAATTTCTTTTCCACATCCACTGTTACCCCATGAATATCTGCATAGGTCATGCAAAGTGCTGCTGGTGCCAGATGCTTTAAGAAAGTGGAGAAGCAATACTTCTTTTCAGCCTCTGTAAGATGCTTTGAATCATTGTATTTATCAAGGTTCTTTAAGATAACAATTTTGTAATTGCTGATAAAGTCCTCTGAGTCAGATCCAAACTGATTGTTCTTTAGATATGTTTTTGCGGCGCCTTTTTCCATCTCATTGATTGCAAGCATGGAAACATAATCCGAGAATTCCATCTGCTCTAATGTACTCATCTCATTCTGATAATTGATGCCAGTTGCTGTCTTGCTTCCTGTTCTGATGGATCTTAAGATATCGGTTGCTCTTGTCATGTACTTATTGATGTCCTCGTTATTGCTGTTAAATTCTAATTCTTTACGCATGTTCTTTTCCTCCTGCGACTGTGTTGGTCTTGGGAGGACGAATCCTGCGCTATTAAATTAAAAAAGGCTCATCCCCCCGGTTACGGACCAGGAAGAAAAGCCAATCTTGTATTCTCTATTAAATTCTAAAAAAATAAGAGACGTGAAAAATCTGCCAGTCTTCACTGGTTAATTTTTCACACCTCTGTAGGGTCAAGCCCCGTATCGTGATGAGCACTAATTTAGTTGTCTTTGCTTATCGTACAAATGGATTAAATATAGAACTTTCCATCTACGGAATTCTCGACAAGCATCTTTTCCGTATAATTCTTTAAATACATAACTCTTCTACATGTCTTCTGATTACAAATAATCTGAACACTTGGAAGAACTGGTGCGTTATCATCCCCTGTGAGGAAATAACTGATTCTTAAACTCTTCTTGCATCTTCTGCAATAAAACTGGATCTCTTGCATCTTGGCACCTCCAACAAAAATATCGATTCTAGTTAAGAGGAAAAGGGATTATGTCACCTCGCAATTTACTCTTGACCGTTGATCATTCGGTCAATGCAGTAGCTTTTCCGTTAAGTGTCGAAGTTCACACCGCTACTACACACTTCTATGCTGATCCATATGTTCTTTCAAAATGCAAACATATGTTCTTGTATGATTATATTCCAGCTTATCAGAAATTGCAATAGCGTATTCAAACGTATTATCTCTTTTTCTCAATTTCAATGTTCCAAACAGATCTTTCCAATGCATTTGTTTTCCTCTGTTGAGTGTATAATAACAAAGATTAAGACAAGCAAAACGTACACTTGCTGTACGCAAAAAAAGCCCTAAAATTCAGTATTTCTGAACTTTAAGGCTCGTAATTATACTCATTTTCCGTACAGGCTCTGTACGGATTCCTAAAAATTTTTATATTTATAATAGTGCTACTCCATGCTTTCCAAAGTAAGCTTGCAATTCTTTTATATTCCACTGATACTGATACATCAACGCATTCTTATACCATTGATGATTTGTATTTCTAATCATCAATTTCTCCGGTGCCATATCAAGTAGCTGCTCTGAAATCTGATAAGGAAGATGTAATCCAAGAAGCATCATCAAAAATGTATTCAATGTGAAATGCTCCGCATTCAAATTTCTTCGAATTGTTGCTTCATTCAACCCTGTTCTTTTTGCTAGCTCTACTGCAGATACTCCTAATTCCTTCATAATATTCTTAATGGACTCTGCATAATCTCCCCAGACCAGACATTTTTGTAAGCTCATAGCCCATTCCATGTACTTATCCATTGCCTTGTCTTGCTTATCTTGTGTCGAGTTTTCATATCCCTCATGATATTTAACTTCAAAATCAATGATGGCTCCAAAATTTTCTCTGTTTAAAAAGCATTCTGAATGATATTTCTGTCCAACTTTATTCTTTATCGATAAATCAAACAAAATACAGCATTCATCCATATGGTTTCTTGCATAATGCGTCAGATGGATATTACCAAATATGCCATATTCCAAATATCGTGAATGATTAAGCACATAATGAGATTCTACATACTGGTACTTTCCACTTCCAAGTACTGCATTTAATTTTTGATCCATGATTGCCTGGATTGCCGCATCCTGTGCCCCTATGGAATAAGTTTGGTTCACTTCGAGTGGAACACTTGGCTTATGTGGTGGAATATGTTCTCCATCCACATAGATAAAAGCTCCCTGCGCCTCTGTTCTTCCGATTTCAAGTAATCGAATCTTTGCTGCAGTTTTTGATACACCAAATGTTGTAGATACATCTGTTATGATTGGCTCGATCAGATCTATAATATCGTATTCCTTGGTTTCCCTACGATATTTTGTAATCAAACCATCCACGTATTTCTTAAACATATCTTTTGGCATCTGAATCTTTGGTGCAAGAGAATTTGCCTGCCATTCCATCCAGTCTAAGCTGTCTTTTGTATTTTCTGCAATACCTCCAACTACTTCACACCCAATACTCGACAAGGAATTATTATATAATCTTGCAAGTGCAATTGGTTTCTTGTGCTTTTCCCAATGCACACACTCATGCACGATAGTATTGTGGGATGCGCCAACTGCATACATAAAATATGCCTTTTTATCCACTATAATTGTTCCTGCTTTTATAGGCACTGTATACATCTCATCTGTATCTGGATTGTATAGTTCTGCATCACAGTCATAGAAAAATGTTCTTCCAAAGATAGAACCATCTTTTGTTATGTACTCCATCCGAACAGTGAGCCCCATCTTTTCTGCTAACTCGTATGGGTCAACCGCCATTGGCTGTAGTAATGCTTTTGGACAATATTTCTGAAGAATCTCTTCTGACACCCGATCTAATTCTGTTTTTCTAATATATGGCACTAAAGCATCGGATAAAGGATCATGTCTTCTGCTCTTACCATCATAATGATTCACATCTGTAATGGTAAAATCTTTCAAGTCTTTATCAAGATTGCCTTCACAACTTATCATTAACCAGTCTTTTCCTTGATAGTCATTGTCGAAATGATAATCTCCCTCTGCCACAGAAAATTCCACTTCCACTGCAACATCAAACTGAATCCTCATATCTGGTCGGTCTTCTACCCAGACATACTTAACAGTAACTCTTTCAATGTCTAAATCTCCGATTTTATGAAGGATGCTCTCATCTACTTCTACTGAATCTTTGTTTTCCTCATACCAGTCTTCGCTTGCTTTCCAGAACTGGTTATCAAAAGTATGTGTGACATACTCTGTAAAAGATCTATCTGCCATAATCATGCCCCCAATCTTATGTCTGCTATTTCTTTACCTTCTGTATCTTTTTCCCTTCCCTATATCATACCAAAGATTTTCAAAATATAAAATAGCATTAAGACTGTATACAGGAAAAGAAGATGCACCACATGGCACACCTTCCCATTTATTCCCTTATTCCGTTTTCAAATACATCTGAATCCCGCCATATACAACTGCTTTGTTGATCTGCTCAACTTCACTTTCCGTTACATATACCGTAAAGGATGTTGCAATCTCACTATCCTCGCTAATCTTATTACCAGAACTGTCATATACATTTGTAATATAAACATTATCTGCCATAAGAACCAACATCTCAGTGGCTGGATCAACTGCATAGACCGATACAATATCGCCCTTTCTAAGGCTTCCATTTACACCACCATCAAAAGATTCTGCAGCAAAGGATGTTACTTCGTAACCGCTTAAGTACTTATCCATCACCTTGTCTTTGTCTGCTAGATTATCTGTTAATACCATCTGCGACTTTGACATGGCGTCTTTAATATAAAATCCATCCTTTGATAATTCGCCAAGCGACTTTACTGCTGTATTAGGAACTGCGGTAAGCTCTACCGATGTTGTGGTTAAATATTTCTCAATTTCATCTGCTTTCACATAAGTATTTGCTTTCACATTCTCCTTTATGCAGACAACGGATGTCTTTAATTCTTCCTGGGCTGCTTTATTCTGAACCGCCATATAGAGCACACATACCACAATCGCTGCAAAGACTGCGGGAATCAACAAAGTCTTTAATATGGACAATGCTTTTGATTCCCCTCCTTTTCCTTTCTTTTTCTGCTTTGCTACCTTTTTATTTTCCTTTACCATCTGCTTTTTCTGTTCTTCTGTTATCTTCTTTTCAAACATAAAATGTCTCCCTTCTAATTGTTGATTTCCAAGGTACAGTAGATGTCCTTGGTCTTTGTGATATAGCTTTTATCAATGATATTCTCAATATCGAATCTTACTTTTCCATATGCTGATGTCTCTCTTACTACTTCTCCTGTTGGTGCTCTGACTGATCCAACACTGCCTATGCGGACTCTCTTTGTTCCACCATCGCCTGAATACGTTGTAAACGTAATGCTTGTTCCTTCCACCTCATAGCAGATAAACGTATCAAAGCTGAAATTATAATAGAATCCATCTGTATCAGCAATTGAATCACTCATAGAATCGTTAAAGATTGCATAAGAATCATCCGTACTTTTGAATCGGATGACTGGCGTTCCTGTTCTTTCATATGTCTCAAAATAATAGACATCATCTGCCACCAGACTTGCTAAGACGGAATCTGCCAATGAATCGTCTACGTGATGCTGATGAGTCATAAGCTTTGCCACCTGTGCCAGATAAAGCGTTAAGATTACAAGAATCAGAACTACTAAGAATAGAAATACATATCCAATTGCTCCGCTCGCTTTTCTTTTCTCTTTTACCTGTGACACCATTCTTTTATATATTGTCCTCATCTAATCACCGCCTTACTGCTTCGCCGTCGATTGACGGTTAATGGTGATAGAGCTTGGATGGGTGGTGTACTTTGATATTCCACCTGTAAAGGCTAAAATGTTATCATCATACGTTCCACTGATACATAAATAAATTCGATCTCCATACTCAACTTCCCTTGTGGTCGTTCCACTAAAGGAGATATTACGAAGTCCATAGCTTTCCAGTTCTAATCTTAACGCTGCTTGATCCGTTGCATTTAGATATCCTTCGGTTTCCATAATCAGCATGTACTCTCTTGCAGCCTGCTTCATGCCCCACTTGTCACTGTTTCCAGAGAATGCTCCAAATATGATGACTAAGAATGCACAGACAACAATCAGTTCTAGGAGCATGACCAACATATTTTCCATAATGGAAGCTTTCTTCTTTTTCTTTATGAAATTCAATCCTGCCACCTCCTAAAACCCAATCTGCAACTGCAATAGTTTCATAATGATGCAGTAAAGAATCATTGCCAGAATATCCATTGCAATAAAGATTACATACATCATGGTCTTATGCTCTAACATGAGGCATCTCTTCTTATTCACACTGACCTGTTCTCTTTCGATATTATTCTCCAAAGTACGAAGTGCTTCATCCACCTGTCCTGTAGACTGCAGCGACTTAATGACCGTACAAAAGGCTGAAATCTCACCATTACTAAAACTCATTTCTAGTTCATCCAAGCAATCATTTAGGGATCTTCCACCATCCAAATCATTTCTTAATCTCATAAGTGCTGTCTTTAATCGTTTGTTCTCAACTACAATGACAGCATCCTTTAGCGCATCTGCGATATACTGACCGCCTCGCTTTCCATATAGGACCGATCTGCTCATTTCCATAATGTCAGGCATCATATCGTCATTGGACGAACGGTTCTGTGCTCTTAAGATAATATCTAAGAAAAACCATCCTATGACTGCAACAAGAATACTAACTGTCTTTGCCATATCAGACTTTAACAATCCTTCCATGACAAAGAAACAAATCATTCCCAAAAGTCCTGCCATCATTCCCTTGTAGAGATACCACTGACTCACAGTCATTTGATCTTTTAATAGAACTCCAGCTCCCATCTTCTTAAGAGTAATCTGCTTTTGTGCAAAGAACTTTCTTACAATGGAAGAATTCTTGATCTTTTCCATTTTCTTTTTTGCCTCTTTTGCAGGTGTCGTACCATGAATCAGATACACAATTCCCTGAAAAAATGAGAACAAAATAATAAATAATAATGCTACTAATAATCCTATCAATCTATCTTCCTCCTTTACTTATCCGTCTTAAACATCTTGATTCCAACTATGAGGTACAATAATCCTGTGATTAAGAGCAATACCTGTCCTGCCATATTTCCAGTAAGACTTCCCTTTACATCGATTCCAAGTCCTGAACCAATAATCCATACGATAATCACTGCAGTAATGGAAATCACAACAAGCGTCAGCTTCATGGAAAATAAGATGTTCTTTCTGTCTTCCCTTGCGGATAATCCTGCAGTCACCTGGCTCATCATCTGTGCTAATACCTCTTCATAATTTGCCTGATAATGCATACAGTTCTTAAGGTTCACAATGATGGTCTGTAATTGCCTATTATCCACCGATTCCTTCATATAATCAAAGGCAATATCTACATTTCCCATATTCTCCGCATCCTGCACAAACTTCTCTACAATTCCTCTAAGCACTCCATTTAAGGATGGAATTGTATTTTGCATAATGGAAACAATATCACTGCTCCCCTTCGCATGATTAGATAGGATGGATATAAAAATCGCTGTCTGATCTTCAATCTGGTTGTATGTCCTTCCTGCAAGTCCAATGGCTAGTGCATAGAGAATCACTGCCTGTGCCACTGCTAAAAACAATGCTACGAATACATTTTGAAAAAGAATCGTTCCTTCAAAAAATCCTGCGACTGCAAGCAAAATCTCTGTTCCAAAGAATACTTCTCCATTTACAAAGGGAAGTACGTTCTTAATCCCACTAAGTAACATCAGTCGATCTAACTTATACAAAATGGAATGGTTCTCAATCGCTCCAAACTTTATTACAAACTCGGCTTCCGATAGTACCTTTAAATCTACATTATCCTTGTATTTTTTAACGACTTTTCCCCAGACATTGTTTTCTACAAATCTCTTATGAATCAGAAATATCAGTAAAAAGCTAAGTAGAAGTATGCATCCCCAGGGAAGCCACCTTAATAATTCTTCGTTCATTTACTCTGTTCCTCCTGTCCTTTTGTTTCTCCACCAGAATCCGTAATTGCATCTGTATTATCCACAGGCACTGACACATCAATGTGTACATCTCCTTTGTCCCCTGGATCTGAACTTTCATCAATGCTTTGTGTTCTGTCTGGATTGCTTGGGTCATACTTTACTGTGCCATCTTCGTTATACAGAATAATTGGATCATTCCAGTTAATTGCTGCATCATATGCCTCGCCATCGTATTTCCCAGCATCAGCATCTGACACATAACGGAAAAGTCCTACTCCATTTACAAAGTAATATCCCGACCTAAAATACTCTGGTATCTGAATCACAATGAAGTTACTGTGCATGAATTCATAATCGTAACTGACAAATCGCTCTAGACTTCCAAAGCTATGAATATTGGCAGTCAGGTTGTAATCCTGATAGTAAGTTCCTGTATAGAACTCACAGGTATAAGTCTTATCCTTTTTCAGTCCAAGAACCGTACCGCCATCCGATACATTTTTCTCGTCCACCTTTGTACTTCCTACCTTATCCAGATAAAGCTTTGTGATAATTTCAATGTCGGTCAGCTGTGCTGCATCTGACTTCGTATCAATGTAATACTTATACTCATCCTCGTATACATCTGAATAGATCAGATAATAATGACCGCCCTGATCTGCCTCCATATTCGAAACACCGATGGTATATCCGTAATCAGCAAATCGTTCAAACACAATGGAGCTTGGCACTTCTGTACTTGATACATAGATCAGGCAGTCGGAACTTGTTACCGTTGGAATATCACTATCAGTATTTGAATCAATCCAGATGCTTCTTGGATATTCGGTTACTTCCTCTAGTTCCTTGTTCTTAAAGTTGTAATCTCCTGTGATGCAGGTAAAGAATACATCCTTACCCACATCCGAGCTTAAATCATCTTTGATATCTGCTCCCTCATGATGCCAGACATAAGCTTTTCCACTCTCCAAATCACTGACATCTGAATAGCTGGTTGCCTTACCACTATTTAATCCTCCAAGTGTATCAAAGAATCCACAGCCTCCAAGAGATGCTGCCATCAATGAAATCATAAGAACACTAACTATTTTCATTTTCATGCTCTGCTCCTTCCCCAGTTGTTGGATATACTTCTTCATAAATCAGTGCATCCTTTTCCTTATCCCATCCTGCAATTCGTACAATCTCATCTACATGGAAATTCTTTAGATGCACCACATACTCAAATCCCTGCAGCTGCTTTAATGCATCCCTTGTGGAATACCCAGTTGCCTGACTGATATAATCTGCCATCTTATCGACTGACATCTCACAACTTTCTCCATGCACAGAAGTCCAACACTTATGTCCTGTCATGGATGCCTTGGAAAGTCCTGCTGCTTCTGTTCCTTCCTTTACTTCACCAACGATTACTCTATCAAGATCAACCAGAAGTGCTGCTCTTGTTAAATCACCAAGCTCATAACTAATTTTGGAATCTCCTGAATTCGTCATAACATGACAAGCGAATAAGTCTGGATGAGAAAGATCAAATAGCTCTGCATTTTCCTGACAGATCATCACAGATTCATCTTCTGGAATCTCTGCAATCATGGCATTCATTAACGTGGTCTTTCCACTCGCTCCCTTTCCTGTAAAAAGAATTCCTTTGGATGCAATCATCAGATTCATCAGTTCATTAAAATCCTGATTACTTTCTGAAAAGTGATTCTTATGAAGTCTTCTCTCTGCTTTTACCTTTCTGTTACCCATCTGATGCTTGAACATCCCTGCTTCTTCCAATGTGCGAAGCGTGTACTTATTCTTAGGAATCTTTCTGATTGCCACTACTGGCAGTCCTCCGTCTACCAGAAGTCCTGAAAGAATGGTAATTCGAAGAATAAAATCCTCCTGGGTGCCATCCGTAAATGTTTGAATCGCATTGGCTGTTCCTAGGTTGATCTTATTTCTCTCTAACAACTTTGTTACGAATGCCTTGAAGCTCTTCTCATCCTTAAATCGAATCTTGCAATCTTCTCGAATCCCATTTCTCTTTACTCGGATATTCTTCGCTCCATAGAGCTTAATATCAGAAATATTCTTATCGTGAATTAGAGAATCAATAATCCCATATCCCCATAATTCCTTTCTGATTAAGTCAATGACATAATCTTTTTCTTCTTCTGTCAGCTCATCTCCATCTTCATTCTGATAAGATGCTAACTGCTCTTTGATGTTGCTTAAGATTTTATCCTGGGTAACATCTAACCCCTCTACATTTTTCTTATTTAGATTGGCTAAAAGACTAGCTCCCTGCTTTTTATGGAATTCCTCTTCCAACGTCCTAGCCAACTCAATATATGCTACATTTTCTTTATTCATCTGCTTCCTCCGTTACTGCTTCCACTCTGTGATGGATACTGTCTTTCTCTTTCATACCGCTGTAGATAAATACAGCTCCAATACTTACTGCTAACACAATTACAAAAATAATGACTTTCATTAGAAGCTTTCTCTGTGCCATTGGATCTGCCTGTTGTTGTCGCCTTAGTGTCATCTCTTCCTCCCGCTTAATTTCCAACGCCCTTTCTCTGATTTTTTCTACATCCTCTGTAGATTCATAAAACAGTGGTGTGGTCGGTTTAAAGAAGAAATAGATCATATACTTTCCATAGGTCATATCCTCTGTATAGTTACAACCAATGGCTACTCCCACTAATAACAATCCTAAAAAAAACAAGATGCACACAATTCTTGGTGTTTCAAAATACAGTGGGAGCAATACATTGACTAAAACTCCTGCTATAACACATCCAAAAAAGATAATCTTTTGTAATATGCTTTGATTCTTTAATGCATCAATTCCAAACAATGCATCTGAATCGATTTCTTCTAAATTGACATTTCTGTTCATTTGCGCCATAATTTCTATCTCCCTTCCGCTTAGAACATTCTTGCGATCATTGCGTCTGAGCCTTTTACAAGTCCACTGATTACGATTGGCGTGATTGCCATCTGTACAGTAATCAGAATACATTTATAGATGTTGGATGCACTGGTAAGATCAAAATTCACCAGATTGGTACATAGCGATACGCCTGTTTTTACCGCTATAACCATCAATGCTCCCGATATGCAAAAACCAAAAAAGGTTTTAATATACGTCAGTAACGACCTTGAAATATCGTGTCCACCTGCTCCAAGTGCAATCGCAATTCCTGCAAATGGAAGGATCATCAGTGGCTTTAAGATTCTCTGGAATGCGCTACTGATAATCGAGATGCAGCTTGCAACCATAATAAATAAAAGCACGATTCCTCCAATCAGGAATAATAGTGAACATCCAATCGTGGACCAGAATTTTTCTAGCCACTCTCCCGACAATTCAAAGTCTGGTAATTTCAGACAATCATCTATAATCGTTTCCATATCTCCACTAACCGACAATGTGTATCCACTTGTTGCCGTAATCTTTGCGGTAATCCCATCTGCAAAATCCATAATGTATCCCATAACACTCCACATATTGGCTGCAAAATATAGGATGATGCAATACCTTAATGCATCCTGTAAAAATCGCATTGCCTGTTGTCCTGGCGGTGCTGATATCACCGACTTATAAATTGCAATGATAAAAAATACCGTTGCAATTGGTACGGTCGCATCGCTGATTGCGTTATAGATGGTATGAACGGTTGCATAAGGTGTACCATTTCCTGCCAGCTTTGGACTTGTTGTAAAAAGCGTCATGGCAATTTTCATCAGTTCATTCCATACGGTAAATGCACAGTTATAAAGTGCTTTTACTACTTCTGCCATAATGACTCCTTTCCTACTTTTTTAAATAAAACAATCCCGACTCCATGTATCGCGGAGCCGGGATCTGTCTTAGGTTAATACAGATACAAGTGCACTTAACCCTACAAGAACACCACCGGCTACAACTGAGTACACTGCCTGGTGCTCACCCTGCTGATCCATCTGACGGAATGCCATAGCGAATTTAATTCCACCATAGACCAACATGACTGCTCCAATTGCACTACCCAGTGTAAGAAGAACTGATTTTAAACTTGTAATCGCTTTTGTGTAGCTTGCTGCAAGAACCACTGTATTTGTTGCTACTGCTAATAAGTTTGTTCCCATATCGTGTTTGCTCCTTTCCTTATTTGTGAGGGGCTTTGTTTTCCCTTTCATTAAGTACTTGGGGCTTGAAAAAGCTGATTGCAAAAAATGCAAAAAAATTCCTTCAGAAACTATATTTTTTCTGAAGGAAAATAATTATTTTATTTTGTTTTCTTTACTTCTTAATATGTGTTAAATTTTAATTTGTTTGCTCTAGAACCAACTGACAACAAAAATATAATGTTGTCACCTTGTCTTTATTCAGAAATTAAAATGTTCGAATAAAATATACTTACAGCTTAGCTTGCAAAAATAAGATCCTGACATTTAACTAATGTATATTCACTTATCTTCACAGCCTCCATTACTTCAATAAATCGTTTCTTCTCATCCTCAGAAAAATATGTTATATCAAAATGTCTTAGTTCTCCTGAATCAAGCATTGCTTTTACCCTTACAAGAATATGTTCATCAACAATTCCGCCAATGGATGCTTTTTGATATTTGGGATAAGCATTTTTCATTGATTCCATATATCCTGCTTCTTGAAAGCTTATTCCATATATAAGTAATCTATCAAGTTTCTTACCATGGTCAAAGAAGAAATCAAAATCAAAATATTGTTCGTGATTGCTATATTGTCTAAGCTGATTAATTAAGTTAGCTTTTCCTTGACCGTTATGCCCCCATATATACTTAAAATAATATTGATTTCCATCATTTGTTATTTTGTAGATTACGTTACGATATTCTTTAATCTCCCTAAGAAAATATCCATGTAGATGCTTTGGATGTAATGATTCTGAAAACAAATCATAATTAGTTGTCCACACATTTGTTGGATTTCCAAGAACATTATTCACTGACTTATAGAAGTTATCAATTTTATCGTCTAGCCTTAAAAATGACAGATATTCAGACAGGATAATCCACCAAATATTATACAATGCTGGGAACATATCAATTATCCCTATGAAATTAAATGTATGATTTTTCTCAAAAAGCTGTTGCCCTAGTACATATTCAATGTTCCCATTAAATTGCTGATAATAGCTGTTTAGCCCTTCTTTAAGTAAACTAAAAAACTTTCGTGTTTCGATAGTATCTTTTTTGTAAATTCCAATAAAGACTTTGTTTTCTTCTCGCTGGCTTACTTGTTTAGCGATAAGCTTTTTCAAGAAATCATCTATGTTCAATAAATAGTGTTTATCCTGTGGCATGTATTGTTTCAGATGATATAACAAATTAAGTGTTAATCCATTTCCATATAGGAAACCATCATACTTCAAATATAATCACTTCCTTTTGAATATATTGTATTATTTTCTTCCTCTTTTCATCATTTCCTTAAATTTCTCTTTTGCATCTATTTCCATTCCCAAGTCTTCTTCCAACATTTCTACATCTACTTGGATTTCAGTTATTAGATTTTCTTGCATGTCTTGTAGCTCAGAATACAACCCAGAAACATTTCTATTACATTTATTTGTAGCATCCATTGTATCAGACGCATTATATTTAATAATATTTTCTACTTCGTCAATTCTTTCTAAAATAATGTCCATTTTATCAATAATATCGTCCTTTGTCTTTACAATATACTCCATAAGATAACCATATGTATAATTCATCCTTTTAAGATTACTCTGAATCTTCTTATTGCACTTCGTATAATACTTAACTAGCTTCTTTTTCCTTTCGTCCAATTTATTAAATTCTGACTCCTTACTGGCTATAACCATAAATATGTACTTAATCAGATCTTCCTTTTTATCAATACTTTCTTCTGATACATGTTCATTACACCAATCTTCATAATTTGTACTCAGTAAATCTAATTCAAAGAATCCACCACTGATATTCAATTTAATTTCATTTTCAGAAATATAATCATTAACAGTATCCTGAGTAGTTCTTTTTATCTCTGAATACTTATGAGTAAACACATCTTCAATTTTCTGGAGCTCTGGTTCAAATTTAAAGCCAATCTCTCTAATAGAATAGCCCCTATATGAAAGTTCTATATTATCTAATTTAGGCTGCTCTTTCAATAAAAAATCAGCAGGAATAGTATTTATAATCGCCTTTTTCTTTTCTTCTTTAGTATATTGTTCTTTATTTCTTCCTGAAAAAGCTTGGAATGATATTATTGCAAACAATACATCCTTGTATGAATCTAATGATGTCATGCACGATGTGCTAAAAATCTCATCCAGTCTTGTCAACATGATATATTCATTTCTTCGCTGATATAGTTTTCCCGATATACTGTTTGACATGTATGAAAGATACAGACCTGCAATAAATAGAAAAGCTGCATACGCAGTAGCTATAATGAATGTGTCACTTTTATCCTCTAAATTGTAATAATATGCAAAACAGCCTATGGTTACTCCAATCGTTAAAATTGTTGTGAGAATCTTATAATGCTTTTCAAAAAAGCCAAATATATTGAATTTCATCTTTATCTCCTAACTGTTTTTTTATAAGTTCATAATCCTGCATTTACATTTTCTATTTACAAGCTTATGATAACATATTTTTATTACTTAATTGCAGTAAATTATCAAAATTTAATTGCAAATTTTTTTATCCACATTACATAATATATCAAAAATCAATTGCTTCAAAATCTGCTCTTTGAATATATAAATTCGGATTTGAAGGCTCATTCAAAAAAATATGGAGAAACTCTTTAAACTTTCCTTTACTTTATTCATACACCCTAATATATTTCTATAAGATTTTTACAAAATTCTTTATTTCTTCAATGGTGCATCCGAGTGGGAACATCGCTTTAATTCGTTCTGCGCCATAATCTTCCAAGATAAGCTCATATAAGAACTTAATCTGAGCCTTCGTATATCCTGCCTGCAGAAGATTCTGCACACATTCGGCACGTAATACATACTTTTCGTGTGCCTCCTTACTGTTGTCTGTTTTGTCTCTATATATTTCAAAATCAATTGCCTCATCTGAATTTTCATCCAGATATCTTTCATAATTTTCTTTTAACTGTTTCTGCATTACTTCTGTCATTTTAAGACTTGTGACTGGCGTATTCATACGACCTTCTAAAATCAAACTCTCTACATCATTTTCAGTCAGACGGATAATTGGCTTTCCCTCTTTACGAATTTTCTCTGCCTGCTTTCTTGCAATATCACCAGTCATGAAAAAACTGCCATTTTGTGCTCTGTATTCCGCTCTTTTTATTCTGGTCTTCTTTGGATCATATGGATTGTATTTTCTACATAACAGCTTTACGAAAGAAGTCTCTTCCATTCTGCATTTTGTCTCATAAAGCGGATCAGTACCTTTTACCACGATGGCGCACTCTCCATCCTTTTTCATGGCAAAGATATCTTCTGCAGATAGCATACTCTTTTGCATAACATCTTCCGATCTGGAACTCTGCCCCTTATAATCCTTAGCATCTGAATCCGATGCCTTATGGATGGTCTGTGTTCCGAAGTGCTTTGACAGATATTCGCAGCTATCCATATCTGGAGCACCCAAGATATCAATAATGGAACAGTTACCAATCAAGTCCTTGTCCATATCAAACTTTGGGAACTTCCTCTTAAGCTGAATTAAGTTCTGCACGATAATGACTGCACTCATATTTCTGGAACGCATGGTAGAAAGTTTTTCTACAAAGGAATCTGGCAATGTGACATTTGCGAATTCGTCCATCAAATAGGTCAGATGGTGTGGAAGTGTCTCATGGAGCTTCGGATCAATGGCTGTCAGATGATATAACTCATCAAAAAATAGGGAATACACCATACTTGGAATCCAGTCATAATATCTCTTATCTTCACTTGTCACGATAAATAGAATTCTTTTCCCTGTACTGCTATTATCACTTGGTCTGGAATAGCCAAAGCTATCTGCAATGTGAATCTCATCTTCGGATAATAAATCAATGACACACTGCAGCTTCATATATCTGCAATGTGCATCCAAGGACGCAACAATGGAACTGGTTGTCTCTGCAGCTCCGTTATAATATTTCTCAATTGCAACATAACCAGGGAAATCTGATTCATGGTCTTTCTTCCACTTAAGCTGTGCTTTCTTTGCAATCGCTAAGATTCCGCCTGGTCTGTTATCAATCGATCCATCTGTTTTAGTGTAAACAGTAGTTGCATTTAACAGATTGACGAACTCTTTCCAATTACGCTTTTCCTTCGGATAATAGTCATGCATAATATAAATCAGTGAGGTCAAAAGCACTTCTGCACTCTGCTCGAAGAACTGGTCATTACCACCACCAGCTTCATCCTGCGGTGTAGTCGCTTTCATCAAAATACCTGCAATGGACATAATATCTGATTCGTTTCTGATGTAGGAAAATGGATTGAAATGAATACTCATTGGCATTCCATCCTCTGATTCCACATTCATGACCATGACTTCATATCCATTGTCTTCAAAATACTGTCCTGTCTGTTTATACAATTCTCCTTTTGGATCTGTAACCAGAAAATTCCCACATAGCTGGGATAACATCGGACGTGCAAGACGAAACGACTTACCTGATCCTGGAGGTCCTACTACCAACATATTTAAGTTTGATGTCTTCTCATTATCAATGGATAAATACACGCCCTCTGCCAACCAGTAATTCTTGCAATTTACTGTAACCTTCTTATTTAACACCTCATCTCCTGTCACAACTTCAATCTCATTCTTTGGATCATGATTGGCAAACATTCTGGTAAATTCCTTTGCATTCCCCCACTTGGCAACACCAAATTCCTGTCCTGCAAATGGATGTTCAAATCTCGTTGCAATCATAATAAATGCTAAGGAAAACATAACCCAGTATGTTGCAATAAAGGCGGGAGTTGCCGAAGTAACTCCCACCAGATAATTGTGCTTTGCGATGATAAAATCCTGAAAATTGTTCATGAACTCATTGAAGTTATTTCCAGGCATCCATACTGCTCCACAAAGGAATCCAAAATAGATACAAAAAAAAGATCCAACACTATAGATAATTAGTGTTTCTTTGACTGATCTTGTATGCTTCTTAACAAATGCACTGCTCTTTCCTTTTTTCATATCTTATTTTCTTCCCCTTCCTACGTTTCTGCTCACAGCCTCTTTCACGAATTCATTTACGGATTTTGCAATATCAGAACCTAACATTTCTTTAGTTGAACCATCGGGTTTTACCACAGAATAGGTGGCATCATCCTTAATAAAGACCTTGGCAGTTTTTTCATCCATGTTCTGAATCATCACACCCTTAACCAGACCTTCGGATAATTCCATACACATGACTTCTTCCCCATCTGGCATAAGCTTTGCTACTGGTACTGCGACTGTGGAATATAAGGTTTCCTCATATTCTCTCTTGTCCTTGATATCCCTATTATGCTCCTTTACGAACTTCTCGGAATCTTCACTGCTATATGGCTTCTCCTCTTTTTGCTCCTCTGATTCAGATGGAGCATTCTTAAAATTTGCTTCCACATACTCCTGATACTTCTTGAATCGATCTTCTGACTGAACAACCACAGTCTTTACTTCATTTTGAAGTCCTGCTTCTTTTAACATCTGTGGAATCTGTTTCTTCCACTGATCCTTACTCATTCCATAATCGGAATACACCTTTACTTCCGAAGAACCTGGAATACGTACCCTGTACTCAGAATAGATATTTTCATGCTCATCTCGTTTAAATTCTCTCTTAATCACATGAATCTTCTCATCACTTGTGGTCTGACTGTAGAATAGCTCTCCACTCTCTGGAATATGGTCTTCATCTCTTACTGGCCACATACAGTCATAAGGTGTATACTCTCTTACAATTCCACACACCGCATCCTGATGTAGTGCTTTCTCTGGATCCGATTCAAAAAGAGTTCCCGCACCTTGCTTTAAATACTCTGCAAACTCAATTTCATTATCATGCTCCGTTTTCTCTTTGGATTCTTTTAACAGATCTTTATTTTCAGCCTTTGCTTCCATTAACATGATAAGTTCTTCCTCTGCAGCTTTCTTTTCTTCATCCGTTGTTGCATTAGCAACACGCTCTTTTGCTGCAACGATTTTTTCATCCAGAGCCTTATCCTTATCTTCCTCTGTAATAATTCGTCTCTCCATAACCGCTTTAATCTGCTCTTTATGAATTCCCACATCTTGCGCTGGAACTGCTACTGGAATGTAATCATCATTGGAATTAAGATCTGGCATAATGCAGTATCTAAGTCCGTACTTTTCACAGTATAGATCAAAGTCTGATTTCTTTACTACGCTTCCATCCTTATTGGTCTGAATGATTTTCTCTTCAAACATCTCCTTTGGAAACTCCAAAATAGGTGGTGTTCCTTTAGAAATCTCCTGCATCTTCTTCCAGTCGCAGTTACCTTCCTTATTCAGATACTTATTGTGATGATGATCCATCAGTGCCTTAACCGCCTTTGCCATCATCGCAATCATTGTCTTTGTTCCCTTAAAAAGGTAGTACGCTCCTTTGTATTCCATCTCTACTACCTGTGCAATTTCATCTGCCATAAATTAAAATCTCCTTTCATCTACTTGAATGCATCACTTATTTGGTCTGCAGACCATAATCGTATTCCTTGTCCTAAGCGTCTGATATACGACTCCATACTCTGCATTTAACGCTTCTACTGCTTTTCCATTTCCCACATAAATCGCCACATGATAAATTCCCATATACCTTCCATTACTGTCTCCGCCATAGAAAATCAGATCCCCTGGCTTCAAATCCATCGTATCAAGTGCTTTGCCATCGTCATTTAACATCTTGGCTCCTGCTGCAGCCGTCGGCGGGTAATTACTTCCATAACTAATATCCACTCCCGCTTCTTTCCAAGCATAATATGCTAGTGAACTGCAATCATAGGCTGTTCCACTTGTCCTCAAATCCTGACTATAGGGATAGCCAACCTTTTTCAGTGCAAAGCGTATTACTTTCTCCTGTGTCTCATCGCATCCAGAATCAGCTACAATTTCATCGATTTCTGCATCCGTGAATGCAACATTAGTGAAGGTATCCGACTCTACTGAAAAGATGGATAAAGAACTATTGATTGCATTTCCAACATCTGCGATTGGCTTTAAGACAGAATATAAAAACATCACAATAATCAGGACTACCGTTGCCACCATCATAAAAATGGCAATATAAGGTGCAAGCACTGCAGCAAGCTTTGCCATAAGACTCTTTACCCATCGCATGGGATTGATAAATTCCACAAAGGTCTGCATGAGTCCACCAAGTCCATCTTTTAGTGCATCCCCTGTGGTCTTTTCGCCAACAATGTCATTGGACATATCCTTCTTAGCCTTAAACATGGCTGCAACCGCAGTCTTTGCTCCTGCTTTCTTTGTCTCTTTGGACTTTTCCTTCTTGGCTTTATCCTGCTTCTCGTTCAGTTCCTTGGTCTGCCTTTCCTTTGTTTCTTTCCCTTCCGACTTTGTTGAAGAAGAGGCATCTGATTTAGAATGAGTTTCTCCTGCATCTGTGTCCTTAGAGTAAGACGTACTGACAACATTCTTCTCTTTGGATGGATTGATTGATGTAATCCCGTCTGATAGAAGTTCCTCTTTTTTTGCTTTAATTTCACTAAGGATCTGCTTTTGCTCCTTGATATTTCGCTTATTCTTCTCAGAAGAAAAACGCACGCCCTTCTCTGCAAACTCATCGATAGAAGCTGAGGCAGCTTCATTACTTTCTGTAGTAAATCTGGCTGCCTCATCACATATAAATCTTTTCATATCATCACCGAATTGGTTCTTACCTCCAAAACGGACATCACCACTCTTAAACTCCATAGTCACCTCCATCAGTATTCACGATCTGATAGATCTCACTGCTCTTATCCATTCGCATATCAAATGGTACGGTTATGATTCCCATCTTAAGAAGCCCTGTACCAGAATCTGCATTATCAACGAAGTTGAACATTGCAGGACTAATACTTGGCAAGAACTGCATCAGTTTATTCTTATCAAGTGTAGACTGACTAAGCAGTGCAAAATACTCTGTGTTAGATAGAATCGCCTGCAGCTTTCCACCATTATCATTGTTTAGAAGATCAGACATGTTCTGGGTAATTCCATTTAAAATCCCAGACATTTTACGAATTTCCTTCCATAACTTTAAGATAAAGGATGCTACCTGTTCTACCCCTAATAACTCATGGAACTCATCAATATATAGATGCGTCCACTGTCCTCTCTTGGAATTCTCTTTGATCTTGGTTCTCACTGTTTCCATCATAATTAACATAGATGTAATACGAAGATTATCCTTTAATTCCGATAAATCAAACACAATAAATCGGTTGCTTAAATCCACATTGGTTCTATGGTTAAATAAGTTCAGTGATCCATTTACAAAGATCTCCATAGCAGTTGCTAAATGTTGTCCTAAGTTACTACCCTCATCTAAGAGTCCTTGATACACATCCTGCAATGTTGGTGAATAAGCTTTGATCTGTTCCTCGTTACTCATATTCGTTGTTCCACTCATTTGAAGTGTATCTGTTCTCATATATCCTGGTATCTCATACTCTCTTGCTTCATCTGTAAGTCCATTCAATCTTTTCCTCATAGAATAATTCTCGGTATAGACCTTTTCAATCACTCCATCCACAATCCCCTGTTCCTCTGGTAACATATCTCGCTTCAAGCAACTGGATAATAACGACAAAATAAAATCCACCTTGTCGGAAATGATTTCTCTAAGTCTTCCATAATCAATCCCTTCAAAATCTACATCCATTGGATTTAGATAAAATTCCTTGGTACTGTCAAAGGAAATCACAGTTCCATCCGTTACCTTTGCTAGTCCACCATATTCTGACTGAGGATCAATAATAATAATCTGATCAAAAATGAAATTGATAAAGGTACTGATAATCGATGATTTTGCAAACACCGACTTTCCTGATCCAGACTGTCCTAAAATCAAGCCATTATGATTCTTTAGTTTCTTGTTATCCGCAAAGATGACATTCTGGCTTAACTGATTCACACCATAATAAATACCATTCTCATCATTTAACTCCTGCGTTTTAAATGGCATCAGCATTGCAAGACAGGATGATGATAAATTCACCACTCGTTTGAATTCCTGAATACCAAGCGGCAAGACTGAATTGAGTGCCTCTCTCTGCTTTCCAAAACAAGCTTTTAATTTCACTGACTTTAAAGATGCTGCATTCATCAGCTTCTCTTCGATATGTGCAAGCTCATCCTTATCCTTTGCCAGGACTAGAATCATCATGGTCGTATTAAAATAGTGGTCATCGTTGGTATCTAACTCCTTAGAGAACAGATCCAACTTCTCTTTTTCATTCAAAAGCTTCGTTGACGCATCTGCCAGATAGTCGTTATTGTTACGATTTCTCTGCTTCTCATTTTCAATCTTCATACCGACCTTCATATACTTCCTTGCAATTTCCTGCTTAAATCCTGATATATCAAGAAGCTCATTGTTTACAGAAATATAACTGGTACAATTGACTTTCGTTAATGCTGCAATGATGTCACTCTCTAAGCTCTTTGGATATTCTTCAATGAATAACACCTTTCCCACCTGACCATTCATCATAAAACTCTCGTTCTCAAAACAGATATTGGCTGGCGCAATCACATTCATCCAGTCATGCCTAGCTTCAATCTCATCTTCAAAACAAAATCTATATCTGGCATTCATTCCTGCGTGAGTAAAATCAAACAGCTGTTGCATTCGCTCATCTATAGATACGGTCTTCATCACTGATCCTTGAGTTCCATTGACTCCAATTCCAACAAATGCAGAACGGATGGCACTCTCCATCGAACTAAAGGTGCCTTTCGCATCCATCATATCCTCTGCTTTAATGGTAAGTGTCAGATAAATAGTCTGATATAATCCCTGCTTTGTATCGCTTACCTTATTTTTAATCACGTTATTGAATGATTTTCTTAAAGGATTATACTTATCCTTTCGCATACGATATAGAATCTTATCGTGAAATACTTTCTCATCCACATGCTCATTGGCTACTGCATAGGAAAATCTGCATGGAATGGTTTTAAGCACTTTGGAAAAGTTAATGATGATCTGCTTCTGCTCTTCATCCGTTACACCTGCAAAGTTAATATCACTTAGCATATATAACTTGGAGAACTTCTTATCAGCCAGCTCGAAGATACCACTTTCTTCAATACTTACGATAGAAAAGATATCCTGCACACTCTTTAATTCTTTTACAACTGGTGCATCACACACCTTCGTCTGTTCGTATTTCGATTTTGGCATCTGCATCTGATTCACCTCCCAACAGTCCTCTTGCCACATCAAGCTTGATATTTCTCATTGTCTTAGCATCTAAAAGGCCAAGACTTAACATACTCTCTAATACTTTTGTCTGCATATGATAAGCAGGTGCTAACATCACACCTGCATTTGCATAGAGCGAAACAATTGTCTGTTCCACAATTTTTCTTGCATCATCCGAATCACAAATAATACCCAGTGCCAATGAAACATTTATATAATCTTCTTCCATATTTTCAGGAATCTTCACGTTGTATCGCTTTTCTATTGCTCTGGTAAAATCCTTTTGTTCTTCTGATGTAAGAGCATTCAGATCCAGACCTACTATCATCCGGCATCCTGACTCCCTTAATCTGCCAATGAGGTCTGCTTGTATAATGGATGGATAGGATAATGCAACAAAGCATTCTCCATAATTCCGATTCATCACAAAGGAGTCTTCCTTTTTTGTAGACTCAACAAAGCATTCCTTTTTCCAATCCTTATTTCCACGCACGTAGGACGCATAAGAAAACCGAATATCCTTAAAGCTATTGCTACTGATTTGATTCATGACCTCATCAACAGACATTGCTCTTAGTGACAATTCTTTTCTTAGGATTTCCTCGTCACGCTTCATCTGCTGTCTTACTTCTTCATAAATTTCTCCGGTTTCCATAAGAGAAACGTGGCAGATGTCCCTGCCACTATCTGCTCCTAAGTGCATCGTCATACGAATTCTGCCTAAGAGATTTCTCATAATTTCCATTAGATTACATACGTCTCCGTCTGCTTCAAACACTTTCATCCAACGTTTGTCTGTAAGCCTGAATGTTCCTTCGGGATCAAATGAGATGATTCCTAGCGAAAGATTTGTCTTTTTACTGACTGGAATCAGCATTTTGTTAGCCTGTTCGATTCGGCGTTTCTTTTCTCTCTTTTCTCTTTTTTCTTCTTTCAAGATGGCTCTTTCGCCTGCACTTTTTGCCATGTATCCTCCTTATGAATGATTGAACCAGCCGTCAATCAGGTTTGTGATCTTGGTCTGTAAATTTGGAAGCAGTGTACCTTTTGCAAAGATATATAAAAGTCCTGCGATTCCCGCTGCTACTGCAATAATGATAAACATTACGATAAGCTGGTCTGAACCTTCGCGTTTTTCCATAAGCTTTGCTTTTGCTCCGATAATTGCCATATCAAGTTTCTGCATGATCTTATTCATCTGCCTTTTCTCCTCTCCTTTTATTTGCAAGCCTTTCAACAGTTTTCATCTTCAAAAGATGTTGCGTTGTCGTTCCTTACATAAAGTACTTGGGGCTTGAAAAAGCTGATTGCAAAAAATGCGTAAAAAAATCCTCCAGAAATTTTTATCTTTCTGAAGGACTGCTAAAATTCTATTCTGTTTCCTTATGGTACCATTCCGAACCCCTATATCCCCTTGCCCGACTCCCAAGGGGACAAAAGCTTCAATTATGGTCTATCTCTTTCAATAATTTGCTATTTTTAACTCTATCTATTGGCACTAACTCTCCATTAACAATGAGGTTACCCGCAATGAATTCATGAAACATTTTCTCAGTAGGTTCATCTAGTGCAAATCCCTCTTTTTCCACCAATAGTTTTATGCTGCCCATAACTTCGTTTGTTGTAAGCTCTTTAATTTCTTTCTGACGTAACATGTAATCTTCATCTGACATGTTATTCAAATCAACACAACTATTTGATAATCTTCTTATTCTATCTGCCAAGAGTATTGCCAACACTTTTATCTGATCGACTTGTTCTTGATATTCTTCTGTACTTATTTTCTTCTTATTTTTCTGAAAACTCTTTTCTTTCTTGTCATCAATCTTTTGTGTACCTACTGTTTCTATCGAAGTATTCTTTTTTATTCTCTCTAAGTTTATATGTTCAGCCTTTGTTTCTCCTGATTTAGCAGAATGAACAACACTTTTCACGTCATCCCACTTCTTTTTTATTCCTGGTAATGCTTTTCCATTCCACCAATTACTTGCAAGTGCTGCTATAGCTTTCCTATTCTGCTCATCAGATAATACGTCTTGAACACCTTCATATAACCCCTCTAAGATTGCATATAACATCTTTTCTCCAAATCCTGGTTCACTATCTTCTTTCACTGGAGCAAAAATAATCTCTTCTTCCTTTATCTCTTCAATATCAGGTAACGAACTAAGCTTTCCGTCCTCAGTTCTTAACCCTTTATCTGAATGAGTTTGACCACTTTTATACTTCTGATACTCATCTTCATTCTTGAAAATGACATTCATTTTTTTCTTCACAGCCATTTATGTATCCTTTCTATATTCCAAAAATCGTTCCAATGACTCCAATAATAATTGCAATAACAACTATCACAAGCATCATTATCATTCCTTGGATAAAATGCTTCTGTTTTAATTCTTCATTCTTTCTTTTTTCTTCCTGTTTAATTTGATATTTTGCTTTTTTCTCAGGTCTACTTGCTTTTTGGTCCATTCCTTTTTCAACAAGTTTCTCTACATCAGCTTCTAAACTTGCTTCTTTATTTTTCAGACTAAATTTCAACTTCATAACCATTAGCTCCTTTATCATATTGTCATAATAGGACATGTTTATTTCGAATATATTTACTGTAATTCCCTTTGCTTTATTGTACCATTTATAAAATTTTATTCCACTCATTTCTCCTAAAAAGGACAGCGATATAAACCGCTGTCCTTAATCTTACCTTTGGTGTCCCATACGTCTTACATTTGCTTTTTCGACATTATTCGATTCTTGTATGTCTGATAACTGATCTGGAACACGGCCTCTGACTTCCATCTCTGGAAAACTTTTCTTAAGTTCTTTTATCATTTTCTGTGCCTGCTTATTTTCTAAGATGTCAGGAATATATTCTAATGTTTCTAAATCAAAATGATTGCCTACCAAAACGTCCATCTCTGAACCATCCATAATGTTTCCTGGTGATTCTAACACAACTGCAATTGACTTGATTCCATGCATTCTATCTGCAGGGATTCTCCTCCATAATTGGATTGCCTCTTCCACTGATTCAATATTCTCGCGGCATTCTCCAAGTGTTTCAAACTCACAGCACTCTTTTACCTTCAATGTAATCTTATCCAGTCGCCTCTTCTCCTTATATAATATATTTAGGTTGATAAAGGTAACCTATAACCCTTTGTTAACTGTATATTTATACAAGGTTATCTTGTATAATTGTTCTATTAGATAGAGTGACATCGGCTTCTCCTTGAGACTATGATCTCGTAATCGAAAGAGTGATGCCTCTGTCTGGTAAACAAGTTTACGAATAAGTTGGATGTCGACCCAGCCGGGTACCTCGCATATACAATAAGGCAGTAACGTTTATCAGTCAGTGGAATCTATCTAAAATACTTTAATTGCAGGTGATGTTTATGTTTTATTTAGGTATTGATATTGGTAAGAATACACATGTTGCTTCTCTAATGGATGAAAAAGCTAAAGTTATCTTTAAAGCTCATTCTTTCTCTAACACTTCAGATGGAGCAGCTACACTTTTAGAGAAGATTACTCCTTATGCTGCTGAACTTGAAATCGGAATGGAAGCTACTGGTCATTATTGGCTTTCACTTTACTCATTTCTCATTGAAAACAACTTTGTTGTACATGTAATCAATCCCATTCAAACAGATGGTTGGCGTAAAGGAACTGAAATCAGAAAACGTAAAACAGATATCATTGATTCTGTACTAATCGCTGATTTTATCCGCTATGGTGACTTTCTTGAAACTTCTCTCGCTGACGAAGATACCATGTCACTGCGTAATCTATCACGCTTTCGAAACTATCTTGTTGGTTCTATTGGCGACCTCAAAAGAAAAACCATTTGTGTCTTGGATCAAATCTTTCCTGAATACCATCATGCATTCTCTGATATATTTGGTAAAACATCAAAAGAATTATTGCTACAGCTAAACTCACCCGGTGACTACGAAGATGTTACTTCTGAACAATTAGAAGCAATCTTGTCGCAAGTTACTCTCAAAGGATATGCCGCTAGAAAACTCAAAGATGTATCTGCTTTAGCTAAGACATCCTTTGGTATTACTTTTTGTGTTGACAGCTTTTCTTTTCAATTGAAACTTCTAATTGAGCAAATCAACTTTATAGAAAAGCAGGTATCTGATGTTGAATCCCAGATGTCTGAACTTCTTGAAAAAATAAAAACTCCTATTACAACAATTCCCGGAATAGGTGATGTTATTGGTGCTACCATACTTGGGGAGATTGGCGATATTAATCGTTTCAGCGGTGGTGCAAAGCTTGTTGCTTATGCCGGCATCGATGCCTCTGTTTCACAATCTGGCGAGTATGAATGCATGAGCAACCACATGAGCAAACGAGGTTCGCCATACTTACGAAAAGCTTTATTTAGAGCTGCATTTGTTGCATCTAACGCAGATCCTGTGTTTAAAGCCTTTTATCAAAAGAAACGTATGGAAGGCAAACATCATAATGTTGCTGTAGGTGCTGTTGCTCGTAAGCTTTGCTATACGATTTACGCTGTGGTAAAGAACAATGTTCCTTATGAGGTGCAAGCACCTCGAGATTAATAAACTTCCACTACATATTTTCAAAAAACTTGCTTTTTGCAGGTCTTTTTGTAATGCATAAAAATTCTTCAAATATACAAAAAACTTTTTTATTTATCTATTGACTTTTGATAGTTGGTCTTTCACACTTATTTAAGAAATATCAATTCCTTATACTAAGTACTTGGGGCTCAAAATAACTAAATGCAAAAATCCCAAACTAATCTCATAAATGATTTCAATTAATTATCTTTTATACTTCAAATAATTACTCATATCATTTGCATATTTATCATCCAGTGCTTTTTTAATTTTACTTGGTATATATTTTTCTTTCAGGATATCAAGCTCATTTAATTCTACATATGCCAATTTTCCATTGGCTGCATCAATCTTATATTCATCAAACCTATTGTCTATGATGTAACCACCTTTTTTCTTAGCATACGCCTTAACTCGAATACTTCCATACTGTGAACGAAAAATAAGTTCAAACTCATTTGCTAATATATAGAGGTAAAAATCATCTGGTGTTGCGCCACACTCTAAGAATAAATCATACAAATAATCTGCAGCTTCTTTTTCTTTATCTGTTAATTCTCTGACTGTTCCATATACTTCTGCCATAAATGCTCCTGCAGCAATATCCACATAATTCTTCAGATCTTCGTCACTATCATAATATGACTTCCAATGAATTTCATTTTTATTCGTCTGTTTTTCAAACAATGGACTATCCTTGTACTTTTCACGATCCGCCGTCCCAATTTCAATTGAAATCCATTTAACATTGCTTGTTACTTTCACACGCATAAAATCAGAAAGACCATACACAAGTGATGTATAATCTTGTGCTCTGTGCTCAATTTTGAATTTATCTCGTTCCTTTCCTCGCTTCACCAGTTCATCTATGAAATACTTACAAACCTGCTCTTCATCCATATGTCCAACACCAGCATATTCTCTCCCTTTGTTAATTCCATCTATTCCAATTGTAATTGCTGTACTACTAGGAACACTTTGTGCTAGCTTTGCGCAATCCGCACATAATCCTCTTACATTTAAATGTAAAAACAAGCCCTTTTTTCCACAATTCTTACATGTTGCCATCTGTCTACCTCCTCAAAACAATTCCCATATCTTCTACCGAATACATAGTTAAATAGTATCACATTTCATTATCGCCCACAATGCAAATGAGCACCGCTAAGCGATGCTCATTAACTCTTTATTCGTAAGTACTTCGATCTATACTTGTATGAAACCATGACAGAAGTGATCTCTGACTGGTCAATTTCTTAGTTACTGTATTCCCTGCATAATCCTGAACAACTACTAGATAATAGTCCACAATATCATCCGTTGGATTGATATCATAATACATATCAAAGTAAGAATGCGTATTGGCACTTCCAAATATTGCTCTTGTCGTATCTGTTGTAATCGCTGTCTTATTGCCTCGATATACCTTATACAAGATTACACTCTTTAATCCTGATGTTACATTGGGATGATTCACACTTCTACTTGCCTCATCATCAATATGCTGATTGATAATGTTATCCTGGCAATACCCCGATACCGTTACTCCATTGATTACATCCATAACTTCCGTTCCGTCCAGACCTGGCACAGTAATGTCATATTTTGTCGAAGCCTGCGAACTGCTTGTGTGCCCTACATTATCTGTTGCTATAATATACCAAGTGTGAATCCCTTCGTACTTGGCAGCTAACCTGTAATAAGCTGAGGAAGTCCCTCTTGCCACAACATTTCCCAAATCATCCTTAATCACAACTGACGCAAGACCAGAACCTGTATAGGTTGTCCCACTTAAATAATCCGTTGCACAAAAGCTAATAATTGGTGCTACATTTGTCCAGTCAGTGTAAGTATTCTGTGCTCCGCTAAGCACTGAATTGGAATGATCCAGATAAATTGTCGCAGATGTTTTAGTGGTTGTGCTCCCTACTTTATCTGTAATTGTCAGCTTGTAATAAAACACTCCTTCTGAATATTCCGTGTAACTTCCTGTGACCATCGAAGTTGTACCATTATATGACCATGTTTTCACCGTACTCCATGAACGTGTCACATAAGAATATCTCTGCAGTGTAATAGCCGATAATCCAGAACCTTGATCCTGTGCTGAAAATGTTACTGTACCATTTCCTGCACTCCATTGATTGGGTCTGGCAACAAAATCACTACAGTCTGGTGCTGTTTCATCCTTCCAATATGCTTTCATCGTTACTGTTCCACCATCTTGGTCATGGGTATAATTCTGCCCTGGACTAAAGTTACCTCCAATGCTGGCAGTCCAATATTTGAACGTGTATCCAGTTCTTGTTGGTTTCTGTGATGAAAGATTCATCTGTTCTCCCTGCGTCTTGGTCTGATCTCCAGGTGCACCACTTCCACCATTTGCATCATAATGAACAGTATGCTTTTGAGGTCTGATTTTCACCGCTGATACATAGGTCAGATAACCACCATTATATACCCAGACACCATTTCCCTTATCATAGTATCCAAGATTATTGAGCGCAGCCTTTACATCCGACACCGATAAATTATAGCCACCCACCGAATTCATTGTTGCAATTGCATTATCTATGGAATTACCACAGATTGGATTCTGTGTATGTAACACAAGCTGATCCGATGGGCTTGTATAGGTATGGCTATTTGTATTTCCAAAACTACTAATTGCATATTCTGTTACTACCTGCAATTCAATGGCATCTCTTGAGGAATCATAAATATAGTTAAATGTATATACATTACTTCCTGTAATATTTCCCTGATCAGTTCCACCAGTATCTCCAATATCATCGGCAAATACAGTCGTGTGAAGACAGGCAAATATTCCAATGATTATGCCAAAGCATAATAGAATCTTACTCTTCAAATTCATATGATGCCTCCTTAATTACCACTGTTAATAGTTATCTGCAAAAACAGATTCTTCGTCACAATTTGTTCATTCACTCGGTACTGAACAACCGCTGTAAAGTAATCTGGAACATTGATTACATTCTCGGTCTTTACGATCTGATAAGATACCTCTGAACTAATCAGTTCATCATACTCTGTATTATCAAGAAGGCTCTTAATCACACTACATTCTTCATCTAACACATAGACTTCCTGACCTGTCATATCAAATGCAGCTGTATCAAAGGTAACTTTATTTAAGTCACCATCGATACCAGCGTTTTCCAGTAGCTTCTCATAAATCTCTGTGCCATCCATCTGTTTATAATCAAAGCCAAACTCTGTTAGAAAATCTGTACTACGTCCTTTTTCAATTTCAAATCCATCTCCAACTGACGCATCCGAGTAATCCATTGTTATCTCTGAATTATTAGTTAGATCAACCTCTGATAACAAATACGAATCATACTTCGTTTCTGAACTTCCATCATCATTCTCTGTCATTGTACGGATCACCTTTTCTACAGTCATGTAATTAGCTGCTTTAGAGATTTCCTTAAAATCATCTGTAATCACAGGATTATTGCTTACTTTCTCAGATGATTCTATCTCTGGTTCTTCTGTGTTCTCTGCCACAGATTCTGTTCTCTGGTTCTTACTATCTCCGCTTGGTAATTTCCCATCATTTAATTTCAACATAATTGCCACACCGATTGCAAAAGCAATTGTAATCGCAAATATCCATAAATTGTATTTCCTCATATTCTCATCCTTTCCTACTACTTAACTTCCTCTTTGTAAAATACATCTGTTCCATTGTTACGAAATCCAAGCCTTTTGATATAAGCATCCTTTGTGGAGTAATCATATAAAGCCTGTCTAATATTATTTCCTGCATATAATGCCTCATCTACAATCTCTCGGTCTTGATTCAATATCTGAATTATAATTTGCATCATACCCTGATTCACCACTGGAAATGATGGCATACCGTACATCTGTGGTACATAGCCCATTCCTTCATAAGGCAAGGCTTGTGGCAATGTTTCCACAGGTACTTTTTGCTTGATTTCATTTGTTGCTTTATCATCAGATTCTTCTTTATTGAAGTCACTGATTTTTCTCTTAAGTTCTTCCAAATCTTCCTTTGCATCTGCATCCACAATATGATTATCAATAATGAGATTGAGATCACTGATATAGCCCTCATTGCTCTCGTGAATGATATTTAAAATTACAGTCTCTTCATCATCTGCACATTCCAAATCATAGCTTTCCATATATCTGGAATAAATATCTGCCAGAATCAATGCACGGTAATAGGACTCTTTCTCCTTTTGCTCTAACTCAAACATTTTCTTCACCAACTGGTTATAATATGACTTGAATCCCAGATACTCCTGAACTGTCAATGTCACTCCGATATTCTTTTGAAAACAGTTAGATACAAAATCAAAGTACATCCGAAGTCCGTCTTTTTCTTTATCTGCAAACACCTTCAGCTTATACTCATCTGACAGCAAATCTTCTGACATAAACTGTAAGAATTCATCTGTTGCCTCTGTTAGCTCCATAAGTGACTGATCTCGGTTATCATAAAAGGCCTTTCCCATATTCTTTTTCATACCAAAATAGATGTTGTTCTTTCTCTTGAGAAGCACATACGTTGGAATATCCTTGCAGTTTATTGCCTCGGTGAAAGAAAGACTTTTATCATAGAAAGGGATTTCCACACATTTTGTTGCAGACTGGTCTTTTTCCACATTTTTTAATTGTTCATCAACAGATTTCTTTTCCTGTGATTTCTCAATCCTTTTTGAAATGCTGCTGATTACATTGGAAAATCCCGACTTTCTTAGTTTCCTTTCGGGCTTACTCGCTTGGTCTTGCAAAATGGCAGTAGCACTCTCTGTAGGTTGTTCTTCTTCAACTGGCATACGTTCCAACTTCTTTTCCAAGTCATCCACTTCTTGCTGAAATGTATCAAGAAAAGCTTTATTCTTCTCTAACACCAGCTTTATTTTTTCCTTTTGGAAGTCATCCGCTGTCATGGAATTAACCTGTGTCAGGTGAATGATATTATTGACTTTTACAATCTGTGCTTTGAATTCCTTTATCAATTCACGATAGGATCTCGGATTAAAATCAGTTTCTTTCCTACCCACAAGAATCTTAATTCGTACATAAGAAATTACAGCCACTTTAAGCTTTTCTAAAGTTGTTCCATCATTCTCTGCAAAGATTGCATTGTAATCCGCAATTGTCTTTTGCAGATCAATCTTTTTCATTCGTCTTTGTAGAATTAGAATTGATTCGCTTTCCTTCATTCTTACCATCTCACCTGGAACAACATTCATTACCTTTGCCAGCTGTGGAAGCATCTTTTCCAATATCATAATTTCATCATTCATCACATCCACCTCCAGATATAGAATCTCACTATTACTACAATCATCACGATTGCCAATCCTGGAACTACTGCAATCTCATTCATACCTGCCATTTTTCTGTTCCTAATCCTGCTTTCGATTACTCCAATTACAATTGATATCAATAACCCCGCTATCAGATACAAACACTCCATAATTGCTACAGAATAGCCATTCATAACAACACTTGTTGCCAAGACTATATCTGCGAATAGCAAAAACATGTCGCTATCGCCACTTCCCCAGACTGAAAATCTGTTAAGCACAAGATATAAACATAAATGTAGAATCCAAAATACAGCCAGCAACATCTTTGGCCATTCTGTAAAACTGTACAAGTAAACACTCCACAGGATGTGAAGCATTGTAATTGGGAAAACATATATCATTCTTTCTCTTAGGTCCTGCACCGCTGACCACAGAACAACTGCACAAGTTATGAATACCAATATTACATACACAACCATAACTTTTTACCTTCTAACGTCTTATATATCACAGGCTTATTCTCCTTCCACCTTCTTGTAAACTTCTGAATAAATCAGCTTCTTTTCCTTTGCATCCCATCCATCAATCTCAACGATTTCATCAATGGAAAAATGACTCATATGAATCAGCACGAATGGCATACAGGTAAGCATTTCTTCCAATGTTTCCATTGGATAATCTGATACATACCTTGCACACTGCGCCAATCTTGTCACGGAACTTCTGGCATCATTGGAGTGAATGGTTCCAAAAAATCTTGCACCTGTACTCATAGCTGTCGTAAATACATGCAATGCCTCTCCACCTTTAATTTCACCAATGATGAAATTATCAATATCCTGCAATAATCCCAGTCGAAGTTCATCTTCCAAAGAAAAATCCGTCACTGCTTCATTTTTACGAACCCTCATTGTATGCTCGAACTGCACCTGGGGATGAAGATTGGAATACAACTCATCCGATTCCTGCGACACCAAGATAGATTCATTGAATGGAATCATATCAAGCATATTGTTTAATAGCGTTGACTTTCCTGATCCACCTCGTCCTGAAATAAGGAATCCATATCCTGCAAGAATTCGATCTGCCAGATAGTTCATCATTTCATCATCAAGCATCTTATTTTCTTTCAGATATTCCCAAGTGAGTTTTTCCTTTGGCATCTTTCGAATATGAATATTGTTCTTTTCTGTAGAAGTAATACAGGAATGCTGCACATCAATTCGCAGATAAAATGCATCTACGCCTTTTCGGTCTGTGCAATGCCCCAATGCATATTCCTCTGTTCGTCCAAGTCTGTGAATTCGATGGATTCTCTCATACCATAGTCTGTAATCCTCTTCACTAAAGAACTTCACATCTGCCACATATCGCTCGCCATTTGCTTTTACCACCACGTGATCAAAGGATAACACCTTAATATCTGACACATCCTTTGCAATGATAAGCGGAGTTAAAACATAATAACCAAAGACACACTGTTGAAACATTTCCAAAAGAATTCTTTTATCTTCATCACTGATTGATGGATAGGAATACTCAATAAAGTCTTTTGCTCGATTCATCAGCATAATAAAATCCTGCTCAGTTCCAGTAATACACTTGGTAACCAAAGCAGGATTCAGATCACATACATTGGCTTTCAATTGAAGGAACATCTCATTGATTTCCGTCTGCTTAAATATGGACTCGGTTTGATAGACCTTCGGTTCTGTAACAAGATTTCCACTCGATCTTTTCTCATACTTAAGTCTTTGCAATTTTCCTCACCTCCTATAAAATACTTGGGGCTTGAAAAAGCTGATTGCAAAAACTAGAGTATATTTCCTCGAATATTTTTCTTGCTTGTCTGACATTCCTTTAATCCATATTCATCTGCAAACTCAAAGATTGCTTCATTAAAAGCCTTTGCTTCCATAGTGTTTGAAGAGATTTCTCTAATAACGTGATTGTTCTCTCCTAATACAGTGACCGTTGTTGCCACTGTTGTTTTTCCGTCAATTACTTCTGGTGTTGTAATAACTCGTATCGTTACATCATCCACTCCCTTTGCAGTGATATACTTAATATCAGATGCCAAGATGTTATAGTCCCTGGCATTACGAAGTGCTTCACTATGACCGACTGCCTTAAAGAATGACAAACCATCCTCTTTTACTACAAATCTACCCTCAGAAACATATTTTTTGATTACTCTATACTGGGCTGACAATTCTGTTTCCTGTGCTTTGGCATATAAAAGCTGATTCTTCTGATCCACGATAAAATCAGCCACTTCCTCCACAGTCTTTCCATAGATTGTTTCCAACCGGTCTGACAATTCCTTATATTTCACAAAATCATCTACATACTCTGTTCTTCCATATGCATCATATAAATATGCCCGAAGCATGTATGCTTTCATTTCTTCATAGATTGTTGTTATTGGCTTATAAGATTGAATATTCTTTCGAATCTCTTTCTTTTCTGCTGATAATTCCTTGCGTTGCTTTGCAATCTCTTCCATCGCCTGCCTTGTATTATCTGTTCCATGCGAATAGAAATGAACGATTTCATAGACATATGCCACTTCATTTAACTGCTTAGACATATTCTGAATCGCCCAGTTATCTTTACGTGATTCCTCCCAAGGATTCCGATTCTTCCTAAGTAAGCGTACTGCCTCTGACTTTTCCTCTTCAGACATATTCTTGTATTTCTTCATCTTACTAGGTGTAAAGTTCATCAATTCTCGTTCTGGGAGGTAATGTGAATGTTCCCCTACTGACTTCCAGACAAGCGGGTCCATCTTAGAAGTAAGACGTTTTACGATTCCATCCAGTGTATAATTCTCACCTAATGAACCTGTTCTCATTGCCTTTGGCATTCCATCCATCTGAACTGATATATTCTTTCCCACATTTACTGACAATCCATCTGCTCTTAAATAAGCAATAAAGGATGCAATATCATCTGTCTGCTCAATTGCATGATCTATGAGTTTTCTCAACAAAATCTTTCTTGTTGCAATTGGTACATCATCTTTCTTTGGTGTCTGCGACCATGTGCTGTTCGGTGTAAAACCATATTTGACTGCTAGTTTATTTATTTCTGGTTCAAACACCTTTCTCATGAAATTCTTATCCATATGGATCTTCTTTCCATCCATCCCTACTGTATTCAGGATAAAATGGATATGAAGATTCTCTGTATTGGTATGGACTGCATACACGACTTGGTTGTTTGGAAAAACCTTCTCCATCAATTCATCCAATAACATCATGAGTTTTCCTGCGTTCTTCGGATCTGACTCTTCTTCATCCAGTGAGATTACTCCATGTGTTGCTATTCGACCATCCATCTTCCCATAGAATTCTTTTACCTGCATCATCTCGTTGGTTGCATTATTAAAATCCGAAATATGCCTCGTTCCCACATATAATCCCTGCACCGTCTTAATCTCATTTGCCACGTAACTTAGTTCATTACTTATCTGATTCTCTGTATTCAAATCTAGCTTCACGCCCACCTTCTCAGGATTTTCAATGTAATCAATGGAACTTCCAATCTGTGCTGCAGCAGATCTCGTACCAGCTCCTGCACTTACATTCCATATTTTCACTACGATTCCCTGCGCCATACGCTTTCCTTTCACCTCCCATATAGCAGTAGCCGCCCTAGAAAGGACGGCTACCGCTACATACTAAAAAAAGAGGATTTATCAAAATTTTAACTGATTGTCTATAGTTTCTCATACTCTTCGAGAACTTTTATATTGATATCCTCTCTGAGCCCGCGATCCATCGGAAAACATACATCCTTATATTCACCACGGCTATTCTGTCGGGAAGGAAACCCGACAAACTGATTTCCTTCCTTTGTCTTTAATACTCTTATCCCACATACTACAAAGTCACCATCCAATGTGATGCTTCCATAAGCAAGGCAACTGTCTTCACTTGGTGCCTTTGTAAGTCTAACTTCTGTTACCTGCATTGAACACTCTCCTTATCTGCTTCTGCCTTTCTTCGGAGCAGGTGCGGCTTCGTTCGCGCCCTCTGTCTGGGTCTGTTCCTGAGACTGATCCTGTGTCTGCTCCTGCTTTTCCACCTGTTGTTTATACTCCTCTATGATTGCTCCTGTAATTGTTGCATACAATTCCTTACTTAATGGAAATGCAATATCCTCATAGGATCCATCTGCTTTTTCTCTGGAAGGAAAAGCCACAAAGTTGCAACCATTCTTATCTTCCATAACTCGTACTCCACGTACTGCAAATGACCCATCTAACGAAAAACTTCCAATTGCTTTGACTGCATTATCTGTCTTTAACAGATTAAGTCTTACTTCTGATACCTGCATATTCTCACGCTCCTATCTGTGATGACGAGGACGTGCGCCCTCTGTGTTAGTTTCTGTTGCTTCATATGTTGCTGTGTTATCGGACACCTTAGATTCCAGTTCTGCCAAAGTGATATCTGCAAGGGAAATCGTTCTCTCCTTTGCGTCAAATCGATACACATGATCCGACAAGAATTCATCCTCTGCCACCTGCGTACCATTAACTTCCTGCACCATTTCTGCAAGAGACTCTGGTGTACCAAGTTCTGTAGATACTACGATGCATTCATGGATTGATGAAGGTAGAATAAATAGATCTGTTTCCATCTGTTCTGCTAATCCTGAAAGAGCATCTTCATAGAACATTGCAGCTGCACCGTTCACTCTGGTTGTATTAGAGATTACATACATCTGCTGATTCATTGGCATCTCCCCAAACATTGCCTCTGCCATATCATCTGGCATTCCATCCTTTGAAAACATTTCTCTCATAATCTCATTCATAGACTGGATGGTCACTGGAAGAAGCTCCTTGGAATTATCCATTGCAATCTGATGAATTTCAGCAGCTGTTACTCCCCAGTAATTCAAATGATCATTTTTAATGGTTACTGTTGCAATTCCATCTCGATCATTATCAAGCATCGCCTTATAAATTAAGGATAAATCCTCTCGATTCTGATGAGGTGTATCTGCAAGCATTGCTTTGTTTCTTGCTGTGTTTACTGCCACCATAATGATCTTATCCTTCACAAAGTTGAAGTCTCTAAAATCCTGGGCGATATTTCCAAACTCAGTAGGTGGATTGATATTTTTCACTGCAACTCTTGCGATATCGACCATAAGGCTATCTAAGTTTGCTCCATCCTGATACTTCTCAAAGTATCCATCTATGTAAATGGTTGGCGAAATGTTAGAACCTGCAGTACGAACATTGATTGCATGAAGTTCTTTTCCATTATTCTTCTGAACCTGATTCAGATCAATTGACACCTCTTTGTGTTCCTCTGGTAAAACGTCTCTCAGTTTCATCTGAACGTATTCCTGAAATTCCTGAAAATTAAGCATGTTTTCTGTTCTCCTCTCTCTTCTTTTTCATTGCTGCAAATGCTACATCATAAGCAAGTAATGTTGCTGCCTTGTCTTCTCTTGACTCATTTGTAATTATAATTTTGTCTGATACATAATCCATAGTCCTTTCTCCCTTCCGATTATTTATTGGATTGTTATCCTTGCATCTAGTACTTAGGGCTTAAAAATGCTGATTGCAAAAAATCTGATAAATTTATCTGTTTTTTTTCTTCGTCCCTGTGATGAAACATGTTCTGTTGCTTCATCTTTTTGGGTTTCTTCCGCAGATTGCATCTCTTTCTCTTCTTGCTTCATATTCTTGGTTAGCTCTTTTTCCAAATCTGCTGAAATCTTATCCGCAGTGGATTTGATAAGTTCCAGATTCTCTTTCAGTTCTGACACTTCACGATTCTTACTCCATCCAGAGATATACCCAAATGAATAATCAGATGTATCCAAATTCAACATCTGACTTACCCAATAAGCAACACTCTCTGCCATAACCTCTTTGCTCTCTCGATTCCACTTATCATCCTCACCGCCATGACCTAATTCTGCATGGGCGATTTCATGAATCAGAGTCTTTACAGTCTGTAACTCTGACATCTCGGATTTCACAACAATACATTGTCCACTTGGACTAAAATAACCATTTGCTCCACTATCAATCGCTTCAAAAGATACTGGGACTGGACTTATTGCAATCAATGCAGACTTAATCTTCTCAAAACCTTCTACGCCACATTCCAATAAGTTTGCTAATGTAGGAAGTGGATCTCCTGATGTCTGTTTCACATCGAATACATAAGCAGGGCGAAATGCCTGAAACTCTCTTTGTGCCTTTTCAGTAACCTGATCTCCATTCGTATCTTTTACGGGATGACTGTTCTCGTCATATACAACCTCATCTACTTCTGCTTTATACTTCAATGGTGCAATAATCATGATTCCGTGTTCATTTCTATTGACCACACGATTGAAGTCAGTCTGCCATTTTTGATACCCACAGACAAAGGATGCATCTGGACATTGTGAAACAATCAAGATACAGTTGTTGATACTATAAGAAGAGAACTTTGACATTGTGGAGATATATTCCTTATATTTCTCTGATTCAAAAATATCTCGAACGCCATTCTCCAACTTTTGCTGAATCTCACTCATTCGCTCTTCCCTGCTAACTTTCTCTTTCTTCAAAGCTTTCCTCTCCTTTCCACAAGATTTATAGATTTCTTATCTACACTAAGTACTTGGGGCTTAGAAAAGCTGATTGCAAAAATCCCAAGGACTTTTTCTATCCCTGGGATTCCATTTATCTATGTCGATGCCTGCGTGGTTGTACTACCTTATTTAACTTATCCACATCCTCACTACTCTGAAATTCCACTGCAGATGGTTCTGTCACCGCATATCTTTGATATTCTATTTTCTTATAATCTGTCTCTAACCTACTATGGTCAAAATTTAAAATATCTTTTTCTTTGAAACTGAAATACGACTGGTTATCACCGCCAACAATAATATGATCTACTAACGGAATTCCCATCAACTCACACAATTTTAATATTCGATCTGTCGTCATTGTATCGTTCTTACTTGGTTCTAATTTGCCAGATGGATGATTATGTATAATAATCATGGATGTTGCGTTTGACAGAATTGCACTCTTAAAAATCTCTCGTGGATGAGCGATGCTTTCATTCACTGCACCCATACTTACAAAATTACAATTAATTGGCATTCCATCTGTACGTAAATTAATCATGCAGAGAACTTCACGATCCAATTCACACATATATTTTCCTAATAACTCCACTGCATCCTCTGGGCTACAAATTGGTTTATTACTTAATAGCGGTGCATTCTTAACAAGTCTCACTGACACTACATCCATCTGTTTCTCCACGTAGTTCTCCTTCCTCCTTCAAAATTACTCTTATGAAAAACTCTCTTTCATGCTGATTCATGAAATCCATGAGTTCCTCCATATCGATTTCTTTTTCTTCCATTCACTCTACCGCTACTTCTGGTCAACTTGACCAGAAGTTCCTTTCATACTTAATAATGTCTTCAACTCTTTAACTTCAGAATATATTGCCAATGTTTCTCCTGGTGACACTGTATCCTTCAAAGCAATGACACGAAGGTGCATATCTATTTCCGCTAAATGTTTCACAAGCTCTTTATATTTGATAGATGGGCTCAGCACCTTTGTCTGTCCAGAGAGAATATATCGAATATACTGTGATCTGTTCATGCCTAATTCTTCTCTTAAGAAATCCAGTTTCTGTATATCCTCTTCGGATAGAGATAAAAATAGTCGCTTATTATTTGCCATCCTTCTTTACCTCACTTTCTGTAAAATCATCCAATGCACTTTCATCATCAATTGGTGTATGAATATCCTGCTCAAATTCTTTCTCTGCTTCATGAATCCTTGCAGTTGCCTCTTTAAAATATTCATCATCTGGTTGTCTTACTTTTATATCTTTTACAGTCATTTCTTTGTCTGGATTATTCTCTTCAAATGATGCACTCCTTACAATAGAAAGCATCTTCTCTAATTCAATTGCAGCTACCCCATATGCATTCTTTTCCAACGCATGCCTAAACTTAACCAATTCATTTACTGGCACCATCTGAAACTTACAAGGCTTCCCCTGATATTCTGCAATCACGCACCAGTCACCTGCGATTAGTTCCCTAGCTGTCTCTCTCTTCATACGTGCTTCACTTGCTTTTACCGCCTGTCTAAGAAATCCTCTAACATTTTCATAATTGTTGTATTCCTTTGGGTGCTCTAATAAGGAAATAACATAATTGGCATCAATCACATGATCGCCTGCATAATTTAGTAAGTCTTCCATTTCCGTTCCGTGGTACTCATGCCATCCTGCATATAATGCAAGTTTCATCTGATTACTCATATCTTTATCCTGCATTATCATCTGAATAGACTTCTTGCGATTGTCATGAATATCCTCTTCCGATACATTCTTACTACGCATTCGCTCCACATCCTTAGGACGATTCTCAAAGAACTTGCTCTTACACAAAAGCTCTGCCATCCTCTTGCAATACTGTTCGGTTGTTAATACCAACTGCGAAGAAGCAAGACTCCGATAGAATGATTTTCTCTCTCCACCAGCTTTACTAACCAACTTTGGAGCATCCACAATCTGGCTTGGCTTATCCAAAAAGAAATCTCTCCGAAAGACTTCTTCTGGCTCTGATACAACGGAAGACATTACTACAACCTTTTTATCTGCCTCTGTAAGAATTGCTTTTGTCACATCAGATTCTATTCTCTTTTTTAGTTCTGCAATTTTTTCATCTTTCTGAGTAAGTTGTTCCTGCAACTCCTTTTCTCTCTTACTTGATTCATTCCTTTGATCTGTTAAGCTCTTTTTCATGTTCTGCATTGCAGGAGAAGGTTTCACACCATCAATATTAATAGTTGGAATATCCGGTTCCTTTCTTCCCTTTGGTGCTGGTGCTGGACCCGAAAACAAAATAGTTGCATCCGTACCGAGCGTCTTGCACAGACCTTCGATAAAGTTTCGAAGTTCCACTGCATCAATAGAAGCTGTGGCATCTTGGATTTTCAGTAAAGGTAACTTGCCACCAAATACGTCATTCAAATGGTTTCTGATTGTGCTATCAGACAGATTATCTTTATCAGCCTTTAGATCACTTCTGATAGCTTCTCTCTCTTTTGGTTTTGCACCAACACTGGCATATACCTTTGCGTAGGTTTGAAGACTTTTTAAAATATCTATATTCATATTTCACGCACTCCTTTCCTCTGTCCTCACTAAGTACTTGGGGCTTGAAATAGCTGATTGCAAAAAACGCCACTATTTTCTCTCCGCAAATCATTTACGGATTCCACAACGCATTTGCACCTATAAGCCAAATCATTCTCTTCTAAAAATATCTATCACAGATTGATTGTGCCCTGGAAGCCCAGTATTTATAAGGATTCAACGAACTTGCGCTTTCCATAACGTCTTTGAGCATGCAATAGTAAAAAAGAATAATAGGATACGCCTAAAGATGCATAGCAATTTACGCAAAAGAACTCCGCACTCTCATGTCGTGCGCTTTAGGGAACTGTCCCTGGAATAACATCTCAATCCCAACTTCACCACCTCTGGTCAACTTGAGCAGAAGTTAATCTTGTCCTATATGTTGACAGCATGAACCCGCAGACATGCAGAAAGGCAAAAAGAAAGGCCCTGATTTCTACCTAATATAGAAACCATAGCCATTCGCTCCTGGGTTAGCCTAGCACGACTGCCCCTACTGTAAACATATTTAATTTACTTATTCTAATTCTTTCATTTTCTTTTCCGCATCTTCACGTTTTATACGATAAAATGAAAGAACATGCAAAATTTCCGGATCAGTAACTCTACTTTCATAATCTGAAAAATCATTACTCTCTATTATTGGCTTTACTATTACTTTTTGTGTCTCCGATAAACCATCGAAATGTCTCCACCACTTTTCAGTTAATCCAGAATTTTCAAAATAAATTCGATAAATAATCATTGCTTCTGGCATATACAAAAGTTTAAAGAATTCATGTTCATCCTTCCCGAATGCTTTACAGAAAAATGAATGTCCCTTTCCAACCTTGCCTTTTGTTGAATTCAAGACTGCTTGAATTGTTCTAATAAATTTTCTATTCCAATGTTGCCCAATATAGTCTCTATTGCTAAAATAATCAGGATCTTCGATTGGATGATATTTCATAGGGAACGAGTATATGCTCACACCTAATTCATCACACAAATCAACATTCAATTTCAGTCTTTTATACAGCTCAATTGGCTTATCTTTAAAATTATATAATACATAGTTAGAAAGATTTGTGTGTCCATGTTTTACGGCAGTTCTAATTGATTGCTCGTAGATTTCATGCAACTCCCAATGATCGAATGCAATACGAACCGGGCGCACTGGGATTTCAAACATTTTCTTCATATTATCATTCGTGATAAGACGCGAATCAATTCCCTGATTAAAATCAACAAATCTTTTTCTTGGTCTTTTACGTTTATATATTTTTTCGAAATATGGTTTTACAACATCGTATGTGCTTAGAATAGCTTCTTTTTTTGCAGTATAATCCTTTAACAAATGATTTTCTTCCAGCAAATCATAAATATTTTGAATCTGTTCTCCTAGTTTTGCTACCAACATTTGATATTGACGAACTACTGTTTTAATATAAGCCCTTTCATTATATCCTTCTCTTAAATTTTTAACTGCTACTTCGAACATATTAGGTTCAACAAATGTACTATCATTAGTAAATCCGGCCGCTTTAATCTCGTCAATAATTTTTTCATATTGGCATGATGCCAGAACATTATTATCCAAAAGAAGTAAATCTTTTTTTCCACCAAACTTTTCACTTGCCCATCTTACCTGCTCTGCTATTGGCAAATAATCTTTGTATTCAGGTTCCAATTGGGGTACAGCACAAAAAGCACACTTATTGATACAGCCTCTGGTCATATAGGCTAGATATCCATCATGTGCAGGGTATTCATAATCTATTTCCTCCAAAATGGAGTAATCTAATGGCAAAGTATCTATTATATAGTCATTATCATCAAGTACACCTGACGTACTTAATGTTCCTGAATATGGCTCAATTCCAGTGGCTTCATGGACTCTATCTTTCAAAATAGTTGCCATAACCCCACCAACCATCACACCTTCTTGCGTTTTACAAAGTTGCTTGGCAAAGTTTATTGTTTCTATTGTTATATCCCAGTAAAACGTAAATAATGTTGTTATTCCTACTCTATCATAAATTCTATTCTCGGGTAAAAAGTACTTCTTATTGTAAAAATACTTTCTATAATATTTAAACAATTCACTAATGATAATATTGTCTTTTACTAATGGAATCTCATCCAACATTTCCTTTGTTCCTTTTTTTAGGTATTTACATATCTGTGGTTTGTAATCTTCCCAAAAAATACTATCATCATTTACATATAATTGTTTCAGAAGAGCTTCATATGTGTCATTTAAAACAAGATCTCTTAAATCTCCTTTAAAAAAAATAACATCGTCTCCAATATTTCTATAATATGTTGCCAATTTCATTAATCCCATAGGTGGGTATTTATTCTTATAATTTGGCTCGACTAATAAAACCTTTCTATTCATCTACTTGCTCAACTCTTCCTGTATTTTTTTTACTACCATTTCAGCCATGTCCTTTGGAAGCATCGACTTAATTATTACATATATTTTAGCAATTAATTTTTGTTCTTTCTTTCCAAATTTTGATAATGACTGTGTAAGATACTTATTGTTCTTTTCTGTATTCTCTGACTTATCATCTTTTTTAGGCCTTCCAGTTTCTTTACTCCCATCGTTCTTATACGTTTTCTCTATTTCTGTAAAAACCTTACCCAACACCTCATTATTTGCGGCATCTTTACGACGATTTTCAAGTTCACGTTTTGCCTTGGCTACCTTTTCACGGCTTTCTTCAATTTCTTTCTTGGCTATTTCCTTCTCTTCACTATCTATAAATCCCGCATTTTTGACTTTTTCTTCAAACTCCTTTTCCTTTTCTTCAAAATTTGTGAGTGACTTTTGTGCACTACGAACTTTACTTGCATAATGATACAAGTCATATAGATCTGAATAAAAAAAGTCATGAACAATCTGTTCAAAAGATTTTAGTGCAGGTGTCGGATTAAAATAATCTCTTCGTGCATTTGGAATCAAGTTATTGTCTACAACAAAAAGCTCTCCGATAAAATAACCATTTCCTCTAGGTTCTTTAAAATATTCTTTTGCATATCCAAGAGTATCCTCATCTCCAATTTGAATATTTTCCTTTCGCAAACGTATGCATCTCATCGTATTCACTATTGGAATGTATTTCTCATACTTTGCAATACCATACCACATCCAGGCAATAGGTTTTCCATCTGCACCTAAAAATGTTTTGAATTCTACGTCATGAATTTCATCGTATTCTTTCTTGCTACCCTCTGTACCTTCATACAGCTTGGTTTTATATGGCTTAAATAAGGAATTTCCATTTACAAGTATAGTATACTCGTCTATTTTGAAGCCTTGGTTTTTTGCAAACTCATATATTTTTGATGAGAAAATAAAGTAATTTGCATAAGGAACCGGTGCAACGATCTGTAAATAATTAATTACTTGTTCTTGGTCCAACAAATCATCGCTTTCAAAAATAACATCATTCATTATTACTTCAAAAAAATGTTCTTCTTCTTTTGCATCAACATATTGAATGTCTGTTATCATTTCTATTAACTGATCCGATGTTGGATGCTGAGTTGGATCAGCTACAATTTCTTTAAGCTTCACACCATCCCATGTGATAACAGATTCTTTATTTTCACCTTTAGCAGATGTTCTGAAAATTAAAGTATCACAATATCCAAGTCCTGCGAGTCTTCCAATTCCCCTAAAGCCCTTCTCAGTATTACGATCCTTCTCTGAGTCTGCTACATCTGTCATGATTTTTTTGAAATATCTCATTGGAATTCCCATAGCATTATCATATACAAAAATTCGTCTTTTATTGTACTCAATATGAATATCAATTACTGCATCTTCTTTATCCATCAATCCAGTTGAAACGGCTTTATCAATTGAGTCAGCTGAATTTTGAATAAATTCTCTATACACAGTAAAACTGTTTTCATACATAGCCACTGTTAAATTTTCTAAGAAATTTTTTCCTACTGCCATTGTATTTCACTCTCCAATTATTTATATTGCTTGTATATAGGTTTCGGGAACTTGACATTTAATAACGATCTAAACACCGGGTTCTGAATTATGTATTCACCCTGTTTTAAACGCGTCATCATATTCTTATAAACCTGCGGAACATACTTATAATCAGCCTTGGCTATTTCGATAGCATTAGTTCTTCCATATGCGTGAGTTGAGCAGTTTCCTGTCACTCTATTATGAATAGCACTTCTAAACTGTTCTGCTGAGAACAAAACAATTCCTAACGAACGTCCTCTTTCTGCAATATCCAGAATCTGATGTAAAATTGGCGAACTCTTTGGAGTATCTGATGATGCATACTTATTTAACTCATCAATAAAAATTACAATCTTTTTAGGTGGCTCAATTCCTTCTTCATCACTAAATTGTCCTAATTGCAAATCATAAATTGTTCTAATTGCATCACCAAAAACAAAACCCTGCATATCTTCATTAAGCTTTGCAATGTCAATGACATGAACTTCATTTTTTTTAATACGTTTAAGTGATTCTCCTATTCGAACTTCCTCATTGTTATCATGCACATTTCCAAAAATATCATTTCTATAAATTGATTTTCTAATGATTCGATTAAATTTTCTCCAGCTTGCTACAGTAATCTCTTTATCACCACCAGCTCCTGCTTTACAATGTTTTTGCACTTCATCAAGGAAATCATCCCAACCATCTAATCCACCAAATCCACCTTGATTTGTTATAATGTAGTTGATAATTGAGTCCATTGTCTGTTGTGGATCATCCATACTTGCAAACATCAGATCTAAATTATCTTTATCATCCTCATATGAATATTTGTATAGGTGTGCCTTTCCCTGACTCTTTTGCTGTTTAAAAGCTTCTTTATGTAAATAGGTGTTTCCTATCTTATTTGATGAATACGGATAATAATACTGAACATTTTTAAAAGGTTCTGGAGTCATCCCTAAATGCTCATACAGCTCAAATGTACTTTTCTTCTCTTCATCAGATTCAAAATCATTCGGTTCATCTAATGCCAATAAATCTTTTCCTTTTACATTAAATAATACGAATGCAACATCTTCTTCTTCCTCTTCACTCTTCAAGCATTTATCTTGAATTGCTCTTAGCAAGAACATTGAATAGGACGTTTTTGCTGCCAAACCAGAAATACCAGATATATTTAAATGTGCACCTTCTGGTCCAATTAAAAATCTTGAATCCATATTTACTGGTAATGTGACCTTGTCTTCTTCACCTGTATACATCTCCAAATAACCGCATGTAACAGGATTTTTGACATTACTAAGACCTAATGCCTCTGCCACTTCACTCTCATTTGCTAATTCTACTCTTGAATTATTAATCAAAGGAATGTATACATTTCCAGTATTTCCTATTACTTTCGCCTTTACATAATTCATTCCGATGCGATGTGTATTTTCTTCTGCTTCAACATCACCAAAGTCATTTGATACATAATCTGCCAAAAAATTAGCCGTATCTGTTATATGTGATATTTCCTCAATAATTCCATATGATACACTTTCTTGAAGATGAGAAACCTTAACCACATCAAATGGATTTAAAATCAAATTTTGTTTTGTCCAGAAATAGAAGTCATCAATTGTCGATGGATTTTTTTCTGTGGCTATTACTTTTCCTATTACCTTTCCCATTGCATTCACCTCTCTAAAATAGATTCAAAAACATTGTATTGCTCAAATATTTACTTTTCGCATAACATTCTGTTACATATACGGGATATAAATGATTAGCCCATCTTGAATCTGCTCCGTAACAAACCGGATTTCTTTCATTGATGATGTTCGCAGAAATCAAATCTACCTCTTCTGTATCTAAGCCTTTATTTATTTGTTCATCTGTAACTAAGATCTTTTCTATCTTTAAAATCCCATCAAAAGTATTTACAGTATACTTTTTATCACGAATTCGCAGATACCATACCGCATACTTCATTCCGGCAAGGCGTGGAGAAGAATACATACTCACCGGTGTCCTATGGTAAAGTGGTAAATCAGCAATCATATTGGAATTATTCTTCCCCTTTTTATCTTTACAATTTTCCGGATTGAATGATTTTGAAACACCCACAACAAAGCTAAAATTACTCTGAAACTTTCTTCGTTCTCTGTCATTGACCAGATGATCCACTCTATACTCTAGAGAACCATCCTTCATTAGATAATTAGATGCGCTTATTCTATGCTTGGCCACAAGTCTAGTTACCATATCAATTTCACGATCAATCATTAAATCCTGGATTACTGCAATTCCTTTACTTTCTAAACGCTCAAATTCATCCACTTTAGTACTGTACGGAATAATATCTGTAAAACTTATTCCGTTTCTTTGAAGTCTTATATCTTCATTAAGTTTGTTTCGCAAATTTGCAAAGAATACTGCTTTATTCCAATCATCCTGACTTGCGATTTTGGGTAACGAAATTGCTAAACGTCTATCAAAATCAAATCGTTGCATTTCCTTATCAACTCTTTTGCAACAGCTAACCCCAACCTGTCCAGCAATAACTGGAAAAACTTTATTTTTATATGCTATATCATCAACTTTATATGTATGTCTTGAACCATCCAAGAAATATGTAAAT